>Ga0209270_1000230_pt1 | contig 137934 bp, 109 predicted proteins | sample MTBAKSrepl1MetaG_FD_187456 | JGI IMG/M metagenome (GOLD analysis project Ga0209270, IMG submission 187456) | Enrichment culture microbial communities from Arthur Kill intertidal strait, New Jersey, USA, that are MTBE-degrading - MTBE-AKS1... | ecosystem: Environmental > Aquatic > Marine >... | reverse complement strand
CATGTTACTGTTGAATCGATTTTTTGACGTGTTCGGTATTTACCCATACTCTATCAAAAATCAAAATTATGTCAAAGAACTTATATATTACGGCACTATTGCCGCCTAAAAGTTTAACGAACTATTGTAATAAGTAATTAGCAATTAATTTTCAAATGATCATTTTTTCGATGGGTATTACAAGTATGCCTTGTGCACCGAGATCTTTAAGCTGATCAATAATATCCCAGAATTGTTCTTCACTCAGAACCGAATGAACGGAGCTCCATCCTTCTGCTGCCAGAGGCATAACTGTTGGGCTTTTCATTCCGGGAATGATTTTTATTATTTTTTCGAGGTTACCGTTCGGAGCATTAAGTAATATATATTTGTTCGTTTTTGCTTTTTGAACTGCCTTAATCCGAAAAATTAAATTTTCAAGAATCAGAGTTTGCTCATTTGACAGACTGTTATGGGCGATTATCACAGCTTCAGAATTCATTATTGTTTCCACTTCTTTTAATCCATTACTTATAAGTGTGCTCCCCGAACTCACAATATCGAAGATTGCATCAGCAAGTCCAATTCCCGGAGCAATCTCGACAGATCCGCTGATTTCATGAATTCCAGCAGTAATATTTTTTTTCTTCAGGAATTCTCCAAGTATTATGGGATAAGAAGTTGCAATTTTCTTCCCATTAAACCATGCGAGAGAATCATAATTTTCATTTTTAGGAATTGCAAGTGAAAGACGGCATTTTGCAAATCCAAGTTTAAGCACGAGTTTTACTTCACAACGTTTTTCATAAACTACATTTTCTCCGACAATTCCAATGTCAGCAACTTTATCCGACACATATCCCGGTATGTCATCATCCCTGAGATATAAGATCTCTACAGGAAAGTTGGAAGACATTGAAATCAGTCTTCTCTCTCCGTTTGATAATGATAATCCTGCCTCGCCAAGAAGTTCAAGTGATTTTTCACTTAACCGGCCAGATTTCTGAATAGCGATCCTGAGTTTTTTCATAATTATATAAAAAAAAAGGTTTGCAGCATCTGCAAACCTTATTATATTCTTTTTGTTATATGTTTACATTATCTGCACAATTTCTCATTCATCATATGATGATGCCTTAAGTTAATATGAGCAGAAATAACTTTCATTTCGTAATATTTTGTGCAATTATAGCAATAGTTTTCTATTTATGCAAGTAAGTATGTAAAAAAAGTAACAAAGCAAGGTGTTTGTATAATTGTAAATTTAATTATAAATTGTCTTACATTAATTTAAATAACAAATAATATGGAACGCAGAGAGTTTATCAAGACCACAACCCTTGGGGCATCTATGTTAACAGTGTTCCCTTCCGGTTTATTATCAATGCCAAGGGAGATTCAGAAAGGTAAGTTGGAGAAGAGAATACTTGGCAATACAGGAGAAAAGTTATCCATAATTGGATTTGGAGGTATTGTTGTAAGAGATGCCAGTGAGGAAGAAGCTTCAGCGAGGGTGAAAGAGGCAATAAAATATGGGGTAAATTATTTTGATGTAGCTCCGAGCTATGGTGATGCTGAAATCAAGCTTGGTCCGGCACTTGAACCCTACAGGAAAAAAGTCTTCCTTGCCTGTAAGACTGCGCAAAGGAGTAAAGAGCTTTCTGAAAAAGAACTTGAACAATCCCTTGAGCGGATGAGAACTGATTATTTTGATCTATACCAATTACATGGAGTGACCAGCCTGGAGGATGTTGATACGATTTTCGGCCCGGACGGGGCAATACATACTCTGCTTAAAGCCAGGGAAAATGGCAAAATAAGATTCCTTGGGTTCTCGGCTCATTCAGTTGAAGCGGCTATGGAACTCATGAAACGTTTCAGCTTTGATACTATTTTATTTCCCGTTAATTTTGCCACATGGCATGCAGGTAATTTCGGTCCCCAGGTATTGGAAATGGCAAAAGACAAGGGTATGGGAATTCTTGCATTAAAAGCTATGGCAAAGTGTCCATGGGCAAAAGGAACTGAACGAACAATAAAAAAAGTATGGTATGAACCTCTGACTGATCCCGATGAAGCTTTAATGGGATTACGTTTCACACTTTCACATCCCGTAACATCTGCTATACCTCCCGGAAATGAGGAATTATTCAGTATGGGATTAAAGCTGGGGATGAAATTCACTCCATTATCATCCTCTGAAGTACTTGAAGTGAAAAAGAAAGGATTGGAAACAGTGCCAATATTCAAATATTCAGGAGTCTGATCTGAACCTTACTTTTTTATATATTAAATATCCTTAAGCAGAATGTTATGATCAGATTTTTTGGAAGCTTTAAGGATTTTTTCATGTAAATCTGATAGTTTCACAAAAACTGATGATTCTTTGACAATAAACTGGTCACTTCCAGTAGTATCAAGTCTGTCAATCACATACTTAATGTCAATTTTATTGATATCCAAAGCAGGCAGGTAGCCATTTTCCCTGGGACTTTCAGTTACGGTTTCAATAAGTACTCTGGCAGTAACAAGTGCATAAATAATATCACGAAGGAGCCGAAGAGGTATTCCCAGTTTTCTGGATATCTGGGAACTGGTTAAAGGATCCTTGCCTTCCTGAAAATTTTTAATGATACTATATGCGACGTAGAGAGAAAGTAATCTTCTGTGATGATTACTCAGGTTCAGTGATTCAGATTCGAATGCATACTTTTCAACATTTTGATAAGCAAATGATATTTCAGCTCCCAGGAGCACAATAAGCCAGCTGATCTGAAGCCATGCAAGAAATAAAGGTAATGCTGCGAATGTACCATATAGAGCACTGTATTTTGAAACGCCAACCTGGAAATGGATATAAGCCCACTGGGTAATTTGAAACATTGTTCCAGCAAGAATACCTGCAATCAATGCGTATTTAAAGCTGACTTTTGTATTTGGCATGATTATATATACAATGGTAAATAATAACCATACAAGAGCATATGGGATAAGGGAAATAAGCTGGTTAACAAAAGGAGTAATTGCATTTATTACCTCAAAGCTTTCATTAACTTCCTGAACTCTTGTTGAAATATAAACCATCGCACTGCTGGAAAGAATGATAAAAAAAGGTGCAATAAGCATCATTGCGAGGTAATCACTAAGTTTTCGTAAAAATGGTCTGGAGTGCTTCACCTGCCAGATAGCGTTAAATGAATTTTCGATATTCGTAAGAACCTGCATAACTGACCATACAAGTATTATCAGTCCTATACCTGCAAGCAACCCTCCTTCCACATTATTCAGTACTGATTCTGATAAATCAATAATATAATTCATAACCTCTTCCTGGCCTTTGAAATTATCAATTATAAATTCTTCCATTTTTTTCTCAAAACCAAATCCTTTTGCAACCCCAAAAGCCATAGCAACAATAGGCACCACAGATAATAAAGTATAAAATGTAAGTGCTGAAGCACGCATACTTACACGATCTTCAATAAATCCCCTGAAAGCCAGAATGATAATTCTTACCTGCCGTATCAGGAAAAATCTGTACCCAGGTGTATAATCCAGGTAAGGATTTATTATTTGTTCACGATAAAATTTTTTAATTCTTTGTAACATATTGATAATATTTATTATGTAAAAATAAAAAATTATTGATATTCAAGCATATAAAAGTTACAACTTTTAGAAATGCCTATAGACTGTGAAAAGTGAAACACAAATAAACGCGGGATTAAGTATATTTGTGATATTAAAAGATAGGATGAAACCTCCATTATTGCGGCAAACGTAAACACGCATGAACAAAAAATGTATGTTCTCCCGCTTAAGCGGGACAGGCTATCCGACCATTGAAAATAAAATTCTGTACGGATGAAAATACATATTTATCATTTAAAGGAAGGAGCCTTAAAAGCCTGTGGATTAACAGTAATTATTGATGTATTCAGGGCTTTCTCACTTGAATGTTATGCTTTTCAGAATGGAGCCGAAAAAATAATTGCAGTTGGAGATCTGGAAATGGCATTTACATTGAAAAAAAATAATCCAGGTTATATTTTAGTAGGAGAAAGAAACGAGATGATAGTTCCGGGATTTGATTATGGCAACTCTCCCTCCCATATTTTATCAACCGATTTTAATGGAAAAACGCTGGTTCATACAACAAGTTCAGGGACGCAGGGATTAACAAATGCATTAAATGCTAACGAAATAATTACAGGTAGTTTTGTAAATGCGAGTGCAATTGTAAGATATATAAGGAAGGTTCAACCTGAATCAGTATCATTGGTCTGTATGGGTTATGCTTCTTTATATCCTGTGGAAGAAGATAATTTTTGTGCTGAATACATAAAAAATGAACTTGAAGGGATAGAGAATAATTTTATCAGTATGAAGAAGATCATACGTAAAACCAGTGGGAAAAGATTTTTTGAAGAGGACAAACAAGATTATGCGCCTTCAAGTGATTTTGATTTATGTCTTGATTTGAACAGGTTTGATTTTGTAATAAAAGCGGAAATAATTCAAAATATAGCTATCCTGAACAAATTTGACATATAATGAACCTAAAAAAAGAGAAGAATTTCGTCCTGCTTAATTCATTAGAATAATGCAGCCCTTATTAAAATAAGTAAGTAAATGACATACAGGAATAATGATCTTAGTTTTATTTTTGAGGTAATCATTATTTTCTGGAAAGTAATATTTGCTGATAATTATTCCAATATTAAAACCATTGTCTTTTTCTGAATGCAATTACTCCTATAATGGATAATATTAAGGAACTAAAAATCACACCTGGTAAAGCCCAAACCTCATTTTCCATAAAATTTGGTACATTCATTCCAAAAATACTTGCAATTAATGTAGGAATCATCAGGATTATGGAAATAAGTGTCAATTGTTTCATAACGACATTTAAATTATTTGATATTACAGAGGCAAACGCGTCCATCATTCCACTCTGAATATCAGAATAAATCTGTGCCATTTCAAGGGCTTGTTTATTTTCAATGTAAGTGTCTTCTAATAAGTCTTCATTTAATTCAGTTGTAATTTTCTTTGAAACACGAAGTCTAGTAAGAATAATTTCATTTGCTTTTATCGATGTAATAAAATAAACCAGGCATTTCTCCATTTTCAATAATTTATTTAATTCTTTGTTTTTAATAGATTTTTCGAGATCTTGTTCAATTAAAGAAGTCATTTGATTTATTTGCTTTAAATATTTCATGTATAAGCTTCCTGAACGGAGGAACAAGCGTAAAATAAAATTAATGCTATCAGTAATTTCCCGATAATGTTCCCGGAATGGAGAAGGTTTTCCTATTGGCAAGACTTCATTATCCTGCAGGCAAAGTGTGAGTGTAAAATTTTCAGTTATAAAAATAACGAGAGGTATGGTTTGAAAGGGAACACCATTATTAATAATTTCAACAGGTATTCTTAAAATTACCAGCGTCCAGTTATCTTCAAATTCGATACGTGGTCTTTCATCTATGTCTAAAATATCATTGATTAGATCCTTTGGGACATTAAAGTCATCGGTTAATTTTTGAATTTCTTCTGGAGTTGGTTTAATTGTATTTATCCAGCAACCTTTTTCGAGTTCGGTAATTTCAATATAACCACCGAATGTTTTGAAGATTTTAATCATAATATGTCTCCTTACATGAATTCTGTAAGGAAACACAAGGAAACCTTACAGATGTGTTAGAACTTTATTTTAAAACTACTATAAGGGTCATCATCCATATTTCGGTTTTTTTACAAAAGTATTTCTTTTTTTTTATTCTTGTAACTTACATTAATTTATTTGTTTTAAATAATAGCATTTGCATAATTCATTGATTTACAGAATAAATTTCACCTATATATTGAGATAGTATTATTTTGATTATCGAAATACCAGTAATATTTCTGTCAGGTATATTATTTATTTATAGTTAATTATTTCTGGTGAACAAACAAAAAAACCGCTGTACAGCTAATTACAGCGGTAAAAAAATAAGATTAATCAGACTGTCATTCTACAATTTCTATCATTTTAAAAGGAACCCTTATGATAGATTCATAATCTTCGCCTGCTTCCAGCATATCCTCATCATCTTCTTCATAGTACCAGTTGATGATCACTTCGTTATTCCCTTTATGGATGGCTTCCAGTTTTTTGAATACATCAAGAATACATTTTGAGGAGCTTGTATTAAAATATTCAAGTTGGATATTTACCTGAGTCAGGTCTTTAGCGCCTTTTGAATACTCATCCAGCCAGTCTACAAGAGGTTTATAAAATTCGATAGAATTTTCTGGTATAGAGCGACCTTTAATTTCCATAATTCCGGTCTGTGCGTCGAATTTGACAGTTGGAGTTTTTGCAGTTCCTTCAATAGTAATCGGTTCCATATTTAAATCTTTTAGTTATTTTTTATTATTTAAGATACTATGACTTCCAGATTAAAAAAATAAAAATCGTTATTGAAATTTTCAAAACTATAATCAAGTTTACTACCTGTTTTTCTTGCAATATCCACCAGCCCCAGTCCTCCACCACCTTTTGCTGAAAGCTTCTGATGGTTCAGTATAAACTTGTACATATCTTTTAACTCATCACTTGAAAGTGAATTTATCTTATCAATCTTATCTTTTAAAATTTTAATCTTCCCGGAATTTATAAAATTACCGGTGGAGATTTTATAAACATTGGTATCGACTCTCGAAACAACAAGGACTCCAAATTTAGGTTCAAATTTTTCATGCATGACCTGAGGCAGGTCCTCAACATGATGAAAAAGGTTCTGCAAGCTTTCAACAAGAACGTTATACACTTTCTTGCGAACCTTTGATCCTTCACTAAGGTCTTCTAACTTGGCTTCAACTACTTCCAGTATATTGCTTATTAGATCGCTCGTAATGCTCCCTTTATAAGCAAGTAGAACATCTCCGCCATTTAGTTTGTTATAATACTCATTAATATCAAAGCTCATTGAAGCTTTATTTTTCGATGAAGAGATAATTAATAACGCATTTGTATATACTGACCAACAAATTTAAAAAAAAATCTTTCTCAACAAATAATCAGTAAATAATAAAATTAAGTATTTCTTTACTGGCTTAAATATAATGCAAAATAAATGTAAATTTAAACTAATTCAAATAAGATTTATTTTTTTTGGTAAAGTTCTTAATATTTACAGTAAACATTACATAATATGACAAGAAAAATATAAAATATCTGACTAACATTTTCAAATATGGGTTGCATATACTGTTTATTTAAACGTTTTTCTTTTTTTTACTGCCTTCATATAGATAATATTTAAGATACCTGCATTTCAGATTTCCATTAATGACATTTATTTTTTTTTCAGGGTGAAGACCAATAAATTTCAGTGCAGAAACATTTGGGGATATTATCCAAGCTTCATATCCTGTATATTTTGTTTTCAGTGTATCCCCGATATTTTTATAGAATTGATTAATGTCTTTGTCTGAAATACGTTCTCCATAGGGAGGATTCATAATTATGACACCATTGAATTCCGGGGGTACGGATTTCATAAAGTCAATAGTAACCGGCTTAATAAATTCCGACAAACCGGCATTTAGTACATTCCTTCTTGTTTTATCAACAGATTCCGGTGAGATATCCGATGCATAAACAGGGTTGGAAGGAGTAATCGCTTCGGGTAATTTTTTTTTTACAACATTGAACAATTTTTCATCGTAGTTTTTCCAGTTAAAGAATGCATATGGTCTCTCAAAGAATCCAGGATATATATTACGGGCTATCAATGCAGCCTCTATAGCAATGGTGCCGGAGCCACACATGGGATCATACAGACATTTTTCATTGGAATTCCAATCTGCGAGTTTAATAAGACCTGCAGCAAGAACTTCATTAAGCGGTGCATGATGTGAATCAGTACGGTAGCCTCTTTTAAATAAGGGAGTACCTGAACTATCCAGACTGACGTCTGCTTTTTTATTATCAATATGAATATTGATAATAACATCAGGTTGTTGAATATCAACAGAAGGACGATTACCTATATTTCTCCTGAACCTGTCAACTATAGCATCTTTGCATCTCCTTGCAATATATCCGCTGTGTCTGAAAAGTGGGGAATTTACTACAGAAGTGACAGCTATTGAAGATTTTACATCAAAATATTCTTCCCATTCAATCTTTAACAACTCATTATATAATTGATCTTCATTATTAGTTATGAATGATTTAAGATGCAGCAGCACCCTTAGTGCAGTTCTAAGACAAAGATTTGATTTATACATAAGGCTTATACCACCAGAGAATGCAACGGCTCTATTCAGAATCTTTATATCCTCAGCACCTGTTTCTGCAATTTCTGAGGCCAGGATATTTTCCAAACCATATAGTGTAGTGGCAATAAATGTATATTTACTCATTGTAACCGGAAATGTTTATAAATAATTTTCTCTGCATTCCTGAATCTTTCCTGTCCTTTCCCTTTTATGATATAGTAAGGTATACCCAAATCTACAATTTCTTTTTCGTACCGGTTAAAAAGGTAATTCCTTCGTTTTCCTCCATTTTCTCTTACAGTATCGGGTATCCATGGTATATCCGGAGCACACAGTAAATAAAGGTCTATTTTAGTTTTTTCCAGAGTTGTATTAATCCAATCAGGATAATGTCCAAAGACTTCAAGAAACCAAATTTTTGTTATAATCAACCATGTGTCCAAAAAAATAAAACCAGTGCGTTTTTCAGAAACTTCTTGTTGTTGTTTAATTTGTTTTATTGCAATATTCTGCACATCATAATAATTATATTTACGATTAAGTTTTTCAATATATTCTCTTGCCAGTTCAGGCACATATAATCCATGAAAATGACATGCAAGGTATTTTGATAATTCTGTTTTTCCGGTTGATTCAGGACCAGTGATAACGATATGTAAATTAGCATTACTAATCATTTGAGTTCTTCTTTCCATTTTAGATATCCTGAAATTGCGAGAGTGGTATACACGGCAAATAATATCACAGTAGGGTATAATCCTTTATATAAATACAAACCTATGGAAATTGCATCAATAACAACCCAGAAAAGCCAGTTTTCAAGGATTTTTTTTGCCAACATCCAGGTTGCTGGTATGCTTGCGGCTGTAGTAAATGCATCCCAGTATGGTAAGGGAGAATCAGTGTATCTTTTTAGAAGATTAGCAATAAGTAATGTCAGAACAACTGTAATGACAGTTAAAATAATCAATAATTTTCCTCCGGCAGATTGTACTGATATCTTTTTATCTCCTGTTTTTCCATAGAGCCAGTTATACCAGCCATAAAAGCTGATAAAGAAATAGTATATCTGCAGGCCCATATCAGCATAAAACTTAGTTGTGTAAAATACATATATATATAATAATGAAGTAATTATGCCCAGAGGCCATAACCAGATTATCTGCTGTATTGAAAAATAAATATAAGTAAGTCCGGTTACTGCACCCAGAACCTCAATATAATTATGCGATAACCAATTATAAAGCATTTAGTCTATTAATCTGCGGTATACGCCTGAAGTTTTTTATCATACAGGGTAGAGCTGTTAACAATTTCCACAGCACGATTAAAAATAGGATCAGATATATTAATTATCTGGTAAAATTCGGAACTTTCCCAGAGGTCTCTGGCAATGTATGCTTTTAAAAGAATTTCAATCATTTTTTTGCTCTTTAAGAAATCCTCTTCATTATATTCTACTCCCTCAGTTTCCGCAAACTTTTCTAATTGTTTTATCATTGATTCCGAAGCAGTAAAACTTTTCAGGAACATAGAAAATTCCGGAAATTCTTTTTTCAGATGATTCCTGTTGTCATCCACGTAACCAAGGATAAAGCGGTTAAGAATTCCCTGACTGATAAGAGATCTATAATAATCAGAATAATAAGCAGTATCAATGGGAACGAAATAATCAGGCATAATACCACCACCTCCAAATACAATCCTGTTTTTTAAAAGAGTCCGATATTTCAGTGAATCGGGGAAAATATTCGTGTCTTCTCTTGACAGTTCACCGTTATTGTACCTGGTTACCAGTTCTTTCGTATAGTTTTCATATCCTTCCTCATATGATTTCTGAATTAGTCTTCCGGTTGGTGTATAATATTTAGCTACTGTAAGTCTTATCATCGAACCATCAGTCAACATAAAAGGTTGTTGTACCAAACCTTTTCCAAAAGACCTGCGCCCTACTATTACTGCCCTGTCCCAATCCTGCAGTGCACCTGCTACTATTTCACTCGCTGAAGCAGAGCTTTCGTCTATCATCACCACCAATCTTCCTGATTTCATATCCCCTTTTTCTGTGGACATATAGTTTCTTCTGGGATTCTGCATGCCTTCAGTATAGACAATCATTTTTTTCCCTTCAATAAACTGATCTGCCAGGTCTACTGCAACCTTAAGATATCCACCCCCATTACCACTCAAGTCAAGTATAAGATTTTGCATTTTCCTGGACTTAAGTTTATTCAGGGCATCCATAAATTCGTTCATGGTAGTAACCGAAAACCTGGAAAGTTTAATATAACCAGTCTGATCATTTATCATATACGCTGCATCAATGCTGTAAATGGGTATCTGATCACGGGTAATTACAAATTCAATCAAACCTGTTGTATTCCGTCTGAATATTGTAACGTTTACTTTTGTTCCCTTAGGACCTTTAAGTTTTTTTTGAACTTCAAGGTTTGTGATTCCTATACCAGCGACATTTTCATCGTTAATTTTTACAATTCTGTCCCCTGCCCTTATACCTACTTTTTCAGAAGGACCTCCTGTAATAGGACTGATTATATATATTGTATCATTCAGAATATTAAAAGACACTCCTATACCTTCGAAGCTTCCGTCGAGGGGTTCCTGCATTGCTTTAACTTCTTCTTTGGACAAATAAGCAGAATGTGGATCTAATTGATGTAAAAGATCAATAATAACTTTATCAATAAGGTTTTCCTCATTGATTGTGTCAACATAATAACGTGATATTTTATCAAATACTTCACCAAATTTAAGTGTTTGTTCGGTAAACTGTGCAATGGATGGAATCTGCAATACAATTATTATACACAGAACACTGAAAAATCTTTTAAACATTACCTTATATTTTTAATTCACAATAATAAATGGCTGCAAAAAACAGGCCAGCATAATCACATAACAGACTTTTAAACTAATCATTCCCACTCGATGGTTGCAGGAGGTTTTGAACTGATATCATAGACAACACGATTTATGCCCTTAATTTTATTGATGATCTCATTTGACACACGACTCAGGAATTCATAAGGCAGGTGTGACCAGTCTGCCGTCATACCATCAGTAGATCCGACTGCTCTCAGAGCCACGACATTTTCGTATGTTCTTTCATCACCCATAACTCCCACTGACTGCACTGGCAATAATATTGCTGCTGCCTGCCATACCATATTATATAATCCAAACTCTTTCAAAGCATTAATGTATATTTCATCTGCCTCCTGTATTATCCTGATCTTTTCACTGGTTATTTCCCCAAGTATTCTAATTCCCAGTCCCGGGCCAGGAAAGGGATGCCGTTGTAACAACTCTGCAGGTAGTCCAAGAGCTTTCCCTACTCTTCTTACCTCATCCTTAAAAAGTAATTTCAGAGGTTCAACAACTTTTAATTTCATTATATCAGGAAGACCTCCTACATTATGATGTGATTTGATAGTGGCAGAAGGTCCTTTAACTGATACTGATTCAATGACATCAGGATAAATGGTACCTTGTCCAAGCCATGTGACATTTTTTATTTTATGCGCTTCTTCTTCAAATACCTGAATAAATGTATGACCAATACTTTTTCTTTTTTTCTCAGGATCTGTAATGCCTTTTAATCCCTCCAGAAACTTTCCGCTTGCATCTACTCCCCTGACTTTTATGTCCAATTGACGATAAAACTCAAGAACCTTCTGATATTCATTTTTTCTTAACAAGCCATTATTTACAAAGATACAGGTAAGATTATTATTTACAGCCTGATTTAACAGAGTTGCGGCAACTGAAGAATCCACACCTCCTGAAAGTCCCATAACAACTTTATCATTGCCGATTTTTTCCCTGAGTTCATATACAGTTGATTCAATAAATGATTCAGGAGTCCAGCTTTGTGAGCATTTACAGATATCAATAAGAAAATTTTTAAAGAATTGGGAACCTTCAGTTGTATGATATACTTCTGGATGAAACTGAAGCCCGTAAGTTTCTTCATTTTTAATCTTAAAAGCTCCTACCTTTATATCAGAAGTACTACATAAGATCTCAGATTCTTCCGGAAGTTTAACTATTGTATCTCCGTGCGACATCCAGACCTGGGTTTCCTTGCTTATATTATGAAAAAGAGGATTTTCATTGTTTATTTGCTGAAGCCTTGCCCTGCCATATTCACGTGTATCTGAGGGTGAAACTTCACCACCGTAATAATGAGCAAGGAACTGTGCCCCATAACATATTCCCAGAACAGGTAATTTACCCCTGATGAGGGATAGATCCGGAATGGGCGCATTTTTATCTCTGACAGAAGAAGGACTTCCTGAAAGAATAATACCTTTAACTGTATTATCCGGTAAAGGGAATTTATTGAACGGGAAAATTTCACAATATACGTTCATTTCGCGCACTCTTCTTGCAATAAGCTGAGTATATTGTGATCCAAAATCAAGTATAAAAATACATTCTTTAACCATTTTATATATTTTAAGATTGCAACAAAAATAATATTAAAATTTTATAAAGGATGTTCTTTCCGAACACGTTCTATTGTAAAAACATCCCCGTCATTTACAGAGTAAGATTCAGGAAATATTTCTCTTGCCTGGCCAAGTAACGTGTCCAGGTTCTTATATCTTGATGAGAAATGTCCTAATAATAATTTCCCGGCTTTTGCCATGGAGGCAATTTTTGCTGCCTGGGTACTTGTTGAATGAAGCGTATCATCAGCAAGTTTTTCATCCTCCTGAGCGAAAGTGGCTTCGTGATAAAGGAGATCCACTTCCGAGATATATTTTACAACTGAGGGATCGAATCCTGTATCGGAGCAATAAGCGTATGATCTTTGTTTCCATTGTGGAAGGGTAAGTACCCTGTTTTTCAGGATTGAACCATCAGGAAGGGTAATGTCTTTGCCCTTTTTAATTTTTCCAATATCTTCAATTCCAAATTTATACAACTCAAGAGCTTCTTTTTTCAGGTTCAACAATACAGGTGTCTCCCTGAATAAAAATCCACATGTAGGGACACGATGTTTCAGCGGGAAACTAGTTACTTCCACTGACTTATCCTTAAATATAATTTTTGTATGACGGAATCCCAGGGGATAGACATATATTTTAAATGACATGTCTTCCCCGAAATTATTTTTATAAAATTCAATAATATTTATAATTTCTCCCGGAGCATGGATGTGAAGAGGTGTTTTTCTGCCTAAAAGCTGGAAAGTAGATAATAATCCAAAAAGGCCAAAAACATGATCTCCATGAAGATGACTGAGAAAAATGCGGTTGATTTTTCCTAAACGGGTTTTATATTTTCTAAGCTGAATTTGGGTTCCCTCACCACAATCTATTAAAAAAAACCGCTCATTAATATTTAATAATTGAGCGGTTGGAAAACGTTCAGAGGTAGGCAATGCAGAACTGCTGCCCAGTATCGTTAATGCAAACTGCACAAAATGATTATTTTTTCATTCTTTATTATTGATCATTTTGATACCTTCATCAACTGTTGATGTAATATTTAAAACAGTATCCAGTTGTGAAATTGTGATCAATCTCTCGACAGCTTCATTCAGTCCGGTGAGCACGAAAGTACCATTTCCATTTTTACAGAGACGGTTAGCGACAAGGATAGCACTCAGGCCTGAAGAGTCGCAATAACGACAATTGCCAAGATCGAGAATAATATTTTTCTCGCCGTTACCAGATATCAGCACAAGTTCCGATTTAAGAGTCGGAGCAATATGTGTATCAAGCTTTTCCTCCAATACTTTTATTAAAGTATGGTTTTCAAATTTTTCTATTTTGAATTCCATTTCTGAAGTTTTTATGAAAAGACCAAATTAGTCATTTTCTTTCTTTTTTGCAGCATTTTCTTTCTTTTCTGCAACATTTTTTTTCTGTTTCTTCTCAAGTTCGGTTTTTATTGAGGCTAAATCAGTGATATCGCCAAGTGTAGTTTTCTCCAGATTGGCCCTTATTTTCTTTTGTGTTTTCCTGGCAGCAGCTTCCTGGCTTCTTTTTTCATTTGCTGCTTCGGCTTTTTTATCTGCTTCAAAAACTCTGGTATGTGATACGACTATTTTCTTTGATGATTTCGAGAATTCCATTACTTTAAATGGCAATCTCTCATCTGCTTTTGCAAGTGAACCATCTTCCTTTACCAGGTTTTTCGTAGTAACAAAACCTTCCACTCCGTAAGGTAACGCAACCAGACCGCCCTTGTCATTTATTTCTGTAATGGTACCTTCATGGACAGAATTCAATTCAAAGATTGTTTCAAAAACATCCCATGGATTTTCCTCAAGATGCTTATGTCCGAGACTGAGTCTCCGGTTTTCTTTATCAATTTCGAGCACAACTACATCAATATCTGCACCAATAGATGTAAATTCAGAAGGATGTTTAATTTTCTTTGTCCATGAGAGATCAGAAATATGGATTAAACCGTCAACCCCTTCTTCAATTTCAACAAATACTCCAAAATTAGTAAAGTTTCTGACTTTTGCTGTATGACGTGAACCAATAGTGTATTTAGCTTCAATGAAATCCCATGGGTCTGGTTTGAGTTGTTTCATTCCCAGTGACATCTTTCTTTCTTCCCTGTCGAGTGTTAACACAACGGCTTCCACTTCATCTCCCACATTCAGAAATTCCTGTGCACTTCTGAGATGTTGGGACCAGGACATTTCTGAAACATGAATTAGTCCTTCAACACCGGGAGCTATTTCAATAAATGCTCCATAATCAGCTAATACTACAACTTTTCCTGTTACTTTATCACCAACTTTCATATCCGGGTTTAGGGAATCCCATGGATGAGATGTAAGTTGTTTCAGTCCCAGGGCTATTCTCTTTTTCTCATCATCAAAATCAAGAATTACTACATTTATTTTCTGATCAAGCTGAACTATTTCTTCAGGATGATTTACCCGGCCCCATGAGAGGTCAGTAATATGAATAAGACCATCCACTCCTCCCAAGTCAATGAATACGCCATAAGATGTTATATTCTTGACAGTTCCTTCAAGAATTTGTCCTTTTTCGAGTTTCGCAATGATTTCCTTTTTCTGCAATTCAAGTTCTTCCTCAATTAAAGCTTTATGAGAAACTACAACATTTTTGAATTCGTGATTTATTTTTACAACCTTAAATTCCATTGTTTTCCCCACAAAAGCATCATAGTCCCTGATTGGTTTAACATCTATCTGTGATCCGGGAAGGAAGGCTTCAATTCCAAAAACATCTACTATCATTCCTCCTTTCGTTCTGCATTTAATGTAACCCTTTATTATTTCATCCTTTTCCAGTGATTCGTTTACCCTGTCCCAGGAACGCATTGCCCTGGCTTTTTTATGAGAAAGTAACAACTGTCCCTGCTTATTTTCTTTACTTTCAACATACACTTCAACTTTATCTCCAATTTTAAGCTCAGGATTGTACCTGAATTCATTAAGACTAACAACTCCTTCAGATTTGTAACCAATATTAATAACAACTTCACGCTTGTTCATGGAAATAACCGTTCCGTCAACAACTTCATTTTCTGCAACTGTGGATAGGGTTTGATCGTATAAACTTTCGTATTTCTGTTTTTCTTCGGGTTTGTATGGATTATGTTCATTATTATAAGTTGTCCAGTCAAAATCAGAGAGGCCTGTGTCTGAAGAGGTTACAATTACGGGGCTTTCAGTTACTACCTCCGGAGTTTTCTCCTCTTCATTTTCATCCTTAATATCAGTAGTTTCATTTAATAACTGATTCTCTTCTTCAGGGGAATCAGTTATCATTTCCGGTTGACCAGTTATATTATTTGTGGTTTCAGGATCTTCGGCTTGAGTTTGATCTTCAATTGCAGAAGTTTGAATTTCTTCCTCTGTCTTCAGGGATTCTTTGTTTTTTTTCTTTTCAGTTTTTTCCTTTTTCCCCTCAGGCATATCTTTCTCTAATATATTATCCTGGATTTCGGGATTATCTACTACGCTTTTTTTAACTTTATTAGCCATGCAATTAAATTTAAATTAATAAGTTAGACATTATTTATTATGAATTGGGATGCAAAAATAAGATTTTTTATCAAAATCAACAAAGAATCATTCATTAATTAAAAATGGTATTGAAGTGCTCACGATTAAAATAGTTATCTTTGAAATTGAAAAATTTAATAAGAGGGAAATAGAAGATACATTATTTAAGTAAACAATTCCCAAACAACAGATACAAAGTATGAAAGGTATAATACTCGCCGGAGGATCCGGTACAAGGCTTTTCCCTATCACAAAAAGTATTTCCAAGCAAATTATTCCGGTTTATGACAAACCAATGATCTACTATCCTTTATCAGTTTTAATGTTATCAGGTATAAGGGAAATTTTAATTATTTCAACACCGGAACATGTTAACCTGTATAAAGATTTACTTGAAGATGGCAATCAACTGGGATTAAACCTGAATTATGCTGTTCAGCCATCTCCCGATGGTCTTGCACAAGCATTTATTATCGGTGAAAAATTTATCCAAAATGAGCCTGTTTGTCTCATTCTTGGTGATAACATTTTTTATGGACACGGATTTGGCAAGACACTTACCGACACATCGGAATTAAAATCAGGTGCAGTTGTTTTCGGATATTATGTCAATGATCCTGAAAGATACGGGGTAGTGGAATTTGACGCAAAAGGACGTGTTATCAGCCTTGAAGAAAAACCGACACATCCCAGATCAAACTATGCTGTTACAGGGTTATATTTTTACGATGAAACTGTTGTTGAAAAAGCCAGGAGCCTTAAACCTTCGGCCAGAGGTGAACTGGAAATAACAGACCTGAATAAACTTTATCTTAAAGAAAATAAATTAGGTGTCAAACTTTTAGGCAGAGGAATAGCCTGGCTGGATACAGGCACACAGGAAAGTCTTCTCCAGGCATCCCTTTATATACATACAATTGAAAAAAGACAAGGATTGAAAATTTCATGCATCGAGGAAATTGCTTATAAAAAGGGGCTTATCAACAAGGAGCAATTGTTAAAACTTGCAGCTAACCATGGTAAAAGTCAGTATGGTGATTATTTGAAAAAAATAGCAAATGAAGAAATATTAACTATCGAGAACTATACTCTATGAAAGTTATTAACACTGAACTGCAGGGATTATGCATAATTAAACCTGATATTTTTGAAGATGAAAGAGGATATTTCTTTGAAAGTTTTAATCTCAGGAAATTCAAAGAAATGGGTATAAGTATTGATTTCCTTCAGGACAATCAGTCTAAATCGGCTTATGGTGTAATACGCGGATTACATTACCAGTTAAATCCACATGCCCAGACAAAACTTATCCGGGTACTTGAAGGTGTTATCTATGATGTCGCTGTGGATATCCGTACCGATTCTCCAACATATGGTAAATGGTTCGGCATAGAATTGTCATCTCAAAATAAAGATCAATTGCTTATACCAGGAGGATTCGCTCACGGATTTTCAGTTTTAAGTGAAAGTGCAGCTATTTTGTATAAATGTGATAACTATTATCATCCTTTATCGGAAAGAGGGATAATTTATAATGATCCATTATTGCAGATTAACTGGAAAATTCCTGCTGAAAATATCATTGTATCTGCAAAGGACTCTGTACTACCTTCATTTGAAATTGCTGAAAAAAACTTTATTTTCGCAACCTGAATAATATTCTTGTAAATAAAAAATTAAATGAACAGAATTTTTGTTACGGGTGCCAACGGGCAACTTGGTAGTGCCATAAAAAAAATATCAGAAACATACCAGGATCTTGAGATCATATATGCCGATCTTCCTGAATTTGACTTGACCAGGGAAGAAATGACCAGGAAATATATCAACAGAGTAAAACCTGTGTTTATTATAAATTGCGCAGCATTTACTGCAGTTGATGAAGCTGAATCTCAAAGAGAAGCAGCGTTTCTTGTAAATGCAGAAGGTGTAAAAATTCTGTCTGATCTATCAGCAGCGAATGATATTAAACTTTTTCATATCTCAACGGATTATGTATTCGACGGAATGAATTTCAAACCTTATACTGAAGAAGATATTCCCAATCCACAAACACTCTATGGTAAGAGTAAACTTAAAGGAGAAGAATATCTGCAGGGTAATAACAATTCATTGATAATCAGAACATCATGGTTATATTCAGGAATGGAACAAAGTTTCCCCAGTAAAATACTCAGAATTGCAAAAGATAAAAAAGAAATAAAAGTTATTTATGACCAGACCGGGACACCAACGTTTTCAGAGGATCTTGCTGGTGTGATTCTCTATATTATAGATGGAGTAATTAAATCAAAAATAAAATATATCCCTGGAATTTTTCATTATTCCAATGAAGGGATTACAAGTTGGTATGATTTTGCCAAGGAAATCATTGATAAAGAGGGAATTAAATGTAAAGTAATCCCTGTAGAAAGTAATGAATTCCCTGTCAGAACAAAAAGACCGCACTATTCTGTACTTTCAAAACGAAAGATTAAAAGTATTTATGGGATTGAAATTCCGCATTGGAAAGACAGTTTAAAGAAACTTAAAATAATTTAAAACAAAATATTAATATGGAAAACGCATCTCTGTTATCCGGTGTAAAAAAAGCAGCTGAAATATGGATGAGTGATGCATTTGATAAAGATACCCGTGAAAAAGTGAGATTTTTATCAGAGAATGATCAAAATGAATTAACTGAAGCATTCTATAAGAATCTGGAATTTGGTACGGGAGGACTGCGGGGAATTATGGGAGTGGGTACCAACCGGATGAATATTTACACTGTATCAATGGCAACACAGGGTCTGTCCAATTACCTCAAAAAAATGTTTTCCGGATTATCTGAAATAAAAGTTGTAGTTGGACATGATTGCAGAAATAACAGCAGGATTTTTGCAGAAGCAGCAGCCAATGTTTTAAGTGCAAACGGTATTAACGTATTACTCTTTGAAGGACTTCGTCCAACTCCGGAAATCAGTTTTGCAATAAGGTACTATTCATGTCAGAGTGGTATTATAATTACAGCATCTCATAATCCAAAAGAATATAATGGTTATAAAGCGTATTGGGATGATGGTGGTCAGATTATCTCCCCGCATGATGTAAATATTATCAAAGAAGTTACAAAGATCAAATCAATAAAGGATGTAAAATCAGATCCTGATAAATCCAGGATAAAAATTTTAGGTCAGGAAACTGATGATATCTATACTGATAAGGTGAGGGAGTTATCTATGAACCCGGAAATTAATCATAGGAACCGTGATCTGAAGATAGTTTACACCCCAATACATGGGACAGGAGTTAAACTTGTACCCATGGCTCTGGAAAAATTCGGGTTCAGAAATATTTTTCATATTCCGGAGCAGGATATTACAGACGGTAATTTCCCGACTGTTAAATCTCCCAATCCTGAAGAACCAGCAGCATTGGAGCTTGCCTTAAAAAAGGCAAATGAAATAGATGCAGATCTGGTTATGGCTACCGATCCTGACGGAGACCGTGTAGGCATAGCAGTAAAAGACCATAATGGGGAATTAAACCTGTTAAACGGGAACCAGGTCGCATCTCTCCTTATTTATTATCTTATACAATCATTTGCCTCCAAAGGAAAACTTAAAGGGAAAGAATTTATATGTAAAACAATAGTTACCACCGACTTATTAAATGACATTGCAGATGAGGCCGGAGTTCTTCATTATGATGTACTAACTGGTTTTAAATATATTGCTGACATAATTAAAAGAAATGAAGGGAAACTGAAATTTATCGCTGGCGGTGAAGAAAGTTACGGATACCTTGCCGGAGACTTTGTAAGAGATAAAGATGCTGTGATTTCCTGTAGTTTAATCGCTGAAATAACAGCCTGGGCAAAAGAGAACAAAAAATCACTATTTGATATCCTTATAGATATCTATAAAACATATGGATATTACAGGGAATCTCTTACCTCGGTTGTTAAAAAGGGAAAGGAAGGTGCTGAAGAAATAAGTAAAATGATGTCAGATTTCAGGAATGATCCGCCAGTGACAATCAATAATGTTAGGGTAATTAAGATAATTGATTATGAATCAGGAATTTGCTCTGATTTATTAAATGATAAGAAAAGTAAAGTACAGCTTCCGCAATCTAATGTACTTCAGTTTTACCTTGAAGATGACTCAAAAATATCTGTCAGGCCTTCAGGGACAGAACCCAAAATTAAATTCTACTTTAGTGTGAAAGAAAAATTATTAAATAAAAATGAATTCCAATATCTTACGAAAAAAATGGAAGACAGGGTTACTTTAATTAAAAAGGATTTAGGATTAATTTGAAAGAATATCAGAAATTATTTTATTCCACGTTATGAAAACATACAGAAAAGAATTATGGTTTGAAACAAGCAAAAGGAGAGAATTAATAAATATTACGCATCAGATTGAACAGTGTATTGCGGAGAGTGGCATAAAAGAAGGATTAATTCTTATAAATGCAATGCATATTACAGCAAGTGTATTCATCAATGATGATGAATCAGGTCTTCATCATGATTTTGAAGTCTGGCTTGAAAAACTTGCCCCTGAGAAACCATATTCACAATATCACCATAATGGTTTTGAAGATAATGCAGATGCCCATCTTAAAAGGACTATCATGGGAAGAGAAGTAGTTGTTGCTATCACAGGAGCAAAACTTGATTCCGGACCCTGGGAACAGATCTTTTATGGAGAATTTGATGGAAAAAGAAGAAAAAGGGTGCTGGTAAAAATTATCGGTGAATGATCAGACTATTCGATTAATATCTTTTGAAAATAAATGATATTTATTAGAAGCATCAGATAAATAAATATAAAATTGATTTTTAGGTTTTATTTTTTTACTAAATTTGTCGGAACCTTAAAAAATACTAATTAATAAATAATGAGAACAGTAATTCAGATTATTTTAGGTATTGCTATTATTATACTCGCTTTCCTGGTGTATGAAAGCATAATGACTCCTATCAGGTTTAATAAAGAAAGAGCCTTCAGGGAAAAAGTCACCATTGCCAGAATGATGCAGCTAAGAGAGGCGCAGAAAGCTTATAAGGATGTAAAACTTAATTATACAGCAAGTTTTGATACTCTATTTAATTTTCTCCGGACTGATTCATTTACTATCATAAAAGCTATTGGTGAAATACCTGAAGAACTTATTGACGAAACCAAAGACCTCAGAAAAGCAAGGGAAATTGCATTAAACAGGGGTTTAATCAAAAGAGAATTTACAAAAATAAGTGTGCTCGATTCACTTTTTGGAGACAATTTCTATATAGATTCCCTGAAGTATGTGCCATTTACTGATAAAGCTGAATTTACTATGGAAGCCGGAGAATATGAATCTTCATCAAAACTTGTCATAAAAGTACTCGAAGTAACAGTACCCTATAGTATTTTACTGAAAGGACTCGATGAACAGCTAGTTGTTAACTATGCAGAACAACGTAAAAAAATTACCAATTACCCCGGTTTAAAATTCGGTTCCCTCATTGAAGGAACACTTACAGGAAACTGGGAGTAATCATGTTTTTATGAATGAGTTGGAATCAATTCTTATTGATGATAATATTTTCCAGGTTATCAGAGCTGATTCGGGTAAATTAATAGTTTTTGTAAATACACCAAAATTCACTCTCATTCCCTCAGATTATTATTGCCCTGACATGAGGGATCAGTATTTCAATTATATTCACGAAGTAAGTAACGAGGAATTGATAATTGAAAACAAACTTCCTGATGGGAATTATTATATTTTATTTGCTGTTAGTCAAAAATTTAAATATTCAATTGAAAAACATTTTCCACTGGCAGAGTTTTATCACTATTCAACAGCTTTATCATCCAGGTTAAAAGAGGATGATATTCCTGATACTCCATGTGTTTTGATTTATAAAGAATATGACCAGTTCTACTTTTTAATTTCAAGGAACAAGGAAGTAATCTATATTAATTCGTACCAAATTAAACACGAAAATGACATTAATTATTTCATTTTAAATGGATTACGCGAGAACCACTTAAATCCGGTCAACACATGCCTTTTTTATGCCGGGGAATCTTCATCTGAAAATGAATTTCCTGCTTTTCTAAAAAAATACTTCAAAATAATAAAAAAGCTTCCCTCCTCTTCATTGAAAAACCATAAAAATAAATTACACGTTTATTTCCGGTTTAACCTAAATATTACTAGTTGAGAATTATTAGCGGTAAATACAAGGGACTACGATTTTCTCCCCCTTCCAATTTCCGGTTGAGACCAACAACAGACTTTGCCAAGACGGGATTGTTTAATATTCTGCAGAACTATTTTGAATTTGAAGATCTTGATATACTCGACTTATTCTCCGGAACCGGAAGTATTGGATTTGAGTTTATTTCACGTAATGTCAGATATGTTGAAATGATTGAGAAGGATAAAATGCATTATAAATATATTCAAAAGGTAATCTCCGGTTTAAAAATCAACTCAGCTAAAGTATTAAAAACAGATGTGTTTTTTTATCTGAAAAGTACAAAAAAGAAATATGATATAATTTTCGCAGATCCTCCCTATAATATGCAAGATATCAATAATTTACCAGACCTTGTATTTAAATATGATTTATTAAAACCGGAGGGCTGGTTTATAATTGAACATTCTTCAAAATATGATTTTTCAGGAAATAATAATCTTTTTGATACACGTAAATACGGAGGTGTAAGGTTCAGTTTTTTCAGAAAAATCAATCATTGAGCCCACTCCGAAAAATCATTTCCCCCTACCTATCTGCCGACAGGCAGGAATCCCCCAAGGGGGACTGTTTGCAAGGTGCTGATTTTTATCTCCCCCCCTGTCTGCCCTGTCTACCGACAGGCAGACGACAGGCAGGCATTAGTGAGGATGGGTGGGCATGCATTAAAAATCATAATTTCGACTTCTCTGAGTGGACTCATCATTAATTTCCTTTATCAAAAGTCCGGGCAAAGTGATCCTGGAATAAAGACACATCCTTGTTTTCAGAAATTTTATCAGATCGAATTTAAAAATATTGTAACCAGGCGCTGATTATTGTGAAATCACTCCATTAACAGTTAATAAAAATCAAGTTTGATTTTAACCAGGAATTATTAATAAAAAAAACTATTTATGAGAAAATCAGCGACTTTATCTACATGTATAATACTGTTTTGGCATGTGATATTATTGGCACAAACCGGGGGTATAGTAAACCAATTGTTAAGGCCTATCTACATTGACACAATAAGTAGTCAATCCCAGGGAGCAGTATTAATGAGTTTGTCTGAATACCCGGCAGAATCAGTGAAATACAGATTGTTTAATGAAAGTGCCCAACATTACTGCTGGAATTCTTTAACGAATGCTTTTGTAAGTTCTACTTCCTATACAAATGCTCCAATATCTCCTGGTAGTCCGGGAATTTTTACAAAATTCTGGATAATTTTTCAACGGGGTTCCAATAATTCATCAATAGCAAATTACAGAGACAGGATTGACCCATATACAGTAAACAACAATACATGTACATTATCCAGAGCAATTGGTATAAAATTTCCATATGAGCTGTCAGGGATATTGACAGGAAACGATCTTAATGATCTGACTGTCAAATATGTAGTATTAGCCTACTCTGAAAATGATTTAATAAGTTCTTCTTCATCAGATCTTGAGACAGGGGATTTTACTATTGTTATTCCCCTGGAAATTGGAATAGATAAAATAGAGATAAGAACTATTGCGGACGAGATCGTAGGTAAAAAAAACGGTAACTGGAATCATACAACATTTACAGGAGAAATTGTATTAGAAAATATATCCGGGATACCACGGGAAAATCACAGTATGATTTCCATATATCCTATTCCGGCAAGTGAAGTGTTGTATATTAAAGGATTGAAGGATACAAGATTAATTGAAATGATGGATATTTATGGAAAAATACTGAAAAGTGTAAAAATAGAGGAAGATGAAACACTAATAAATATAAGTGACCTGGAAATTGGCATATACTTTATTAGGGCAGGTGGATTAACAGAAATGTTTATTAAACGTTAATTGAAGTAAAAATCATACTACACTCTTTTTCCACTTTCCTTTCCTGAATATCAGAAGTGCAACAATAGCCAGAAGGGACTCAGCGATAACGATGGCGATATAAACTCCTTTGTCATTGAGTCCCATAATCATGCTAAGAATATATGCCAAAGGAATTTCAATCAGCCAAAAACATACTATATTTATCCATGTTGGTGTTAAAGTATCCCCTGCACCATTAAATGCCTGAACCATAACCATGCCAAAGGCATAAAATAAATATCCACAACTTATATACCGGAGGCAAATTATTCCGGCAGAAATAATATTGGGATCGGAAGTAAAAAAACTTATATAAACCGAGGGATTGGAGATAAACAATACTGCAAAAACACCGAGAACGATCATATTTAATAAACTTGCTACGAACACTGATTTTTCTGCTCTCATAGGTTTCCCTGCACCAAGGTTTTGTCCTACGAGAGTACCGGCAGCATTTGCAAGCCCCCATGACGGAAGCAAAGTAAAAATAATGATCCGTATACCTATAGTGTACCCAGCCACTGTATGGCTCCCAAATTCAGATATAAGGCGTACCATTCCCACCCAGCTTAAAGTTGCAGCAATATTCTGACCAATTCCACCCAGAGAAAGTTTCATTAATTTCTTAATTAATATTAGTGAAATTTTAAGATATTTGATTTCGAGCTTAATACGTTTTTTACCAAAAAATAATAAATAAAATTGATAAGCGACTGCCAGTCCTCTTCCAATTGTTGTGGCAACTGCTGCTCCTTTAATTCCCAGTTCAGGAAATGGTCCAAGTCCAAATATCAGGCAAGGATCAAGAATAATATTGAATATATTTGCTACTAATAATACTCTCATTGAAACAGCTGCATCACCTGAACTTCTGAAAATTGCATTTATTATAAAAAGCATCATAATAACTACATTACTGCTTATTATAATCTTAGGATATTCATACCCGTTTTGAATCATTTCTTTTGATGCTCCCATAATTTCAAGTATGTTTCGTGAGAAAAACAATCCGGGGATCGCAATAAAAAAAGAAACAATTAATCCTGCAATAATCGCCTGAAAAGAGGAAAAGGCAGCTTTGTCAGGTCGTTTTTCCCCTATTCTTCTTGAAACTATTGCAGTTGTTGAAATGCTTAATCCTGATGCAATTGCATATAATATAGTCATAAGTGATTCTGTGATACCTACAGTCGCAATCGCATCTGCCCCTAATTTTGAGACAAAAAAAATATCTGCTAATGCAAAAGAAGACTCCATAAACATTTCGAGAACCATTGGCACAGACAATAAGAAAATTGCTTTACTTAAATTAATTGAAGTAAAATCTTTATCAGTTCCCGCAAGGGCTTCTTTTATATCAATCCATAATGAATAAATCTTTTTCTTAAAATGCATATCTCTAATAAATGAATTGTCAGATCAATTACATAACACGTTAAAAGTCTTTAAAAGGAATAAATATTTACGCATTTTCATTGAAAAAATTATTTCTTTTCATATTGTTTAAATGACTGTGCCAGTTGAAGTAAGGAATCTCCAGTTACTCTATTAATAAGCCATTCATTTAATATTTTTGATCCAAGTGACAGGTAAAAATCAATTGCAGGCTTATTCCAATCTAGCACTGCCCATTCAATACGTCCACAATTTCTTTCAACAGCGATTTTACCTATATAGGATAAAAGTGCCTTACCATATCCTCTGCCCCTGAATTTTTCCTGAATATAGAGGTCCTCAAGGTATATCCCCGGTTTTCCCAGAAATGTTGAAAAGTTATGAAAAAACAGAGCAAAGCCGACAGGCTGGTCATTAACATAACCTAAAAGCACTTCAGCATATTTTCTTTTACCGAAAAGAAATTCACGAAGATTTTCTTTATTCATAGTCACTTGGTGAGTTAACTTTTCATAGGCTGCAAGTTCATAAATAAGGTTTTTAATAATTGTTACATCCCCTTTTTTAGCCCACTTAATCTTAAAATCGGGCAAAACAGTTTCAATAGAATTGCTCATACCTGGTTAATTTAAAAATGAAACTGACAAAAATAGTTTTTTCAGATCATTTTCAGGCAATAAAATTATCGGGAAAAATCAGTTTTAAAAATTGAATGTCAGACCCGTGATAAAATGTAATCCCGCCTGCGGAAAGAAGCCATCAAACCTTTTTTCCTCTTTATTTTCAAAATACCTGTAAACCCATGCATTTGAGATATACTTTACATTAAAAACATTAATCAGATTCAGTGAAACATCTAAATGTTTGACGTATCTCCCTTTTAATGAATAGTGTATAATTATATCATTCAGAAAGTAAGGATCTAGTTTCCGTTCTTCAGAACCGGAATTATCAATATATTGTTTACCAACGTATTTTGAATGCAGAGTAAAGGTAAATTCACGGAATAATTTGTATTCCAGGGAGCTACCTGCTGTTAAGCCCGGGGAGAAACTGATATTTGTTATCTTTTTTGGATATGTATATTGAAACGGCTCATTATCAGGATCATTCCAGTAATCCCAGTTATCAACCAAGATGTTGACATTTCTTATTTTATTCCTGCTTAATGTAATATTTGCGTTCCATCGCATTTTTTCTGAAAAAATTACTGATGATACTAATTCTAATCCTATTCTGTAACTACTTTTTACGTTTTTCATTACTGGATCTCCCACATCATTGATCTCACCTGTCAATACCAATTGATTATCGTAATCCATATAATAAAAATTCATATCTAAAGCCCAGTCATTATATTTAATATTGCATCCCGTTTCATAGTCATATAATATTTCATGAAGCGGAACAGGGTCCCCTTTTTTTGCATCCTTGAAGTTACTTCTGTCGGGTTCACGATGTGCTATTGAAAATGAAAAATATGCTCTTTTATTATCCCCAATATTATAATTACATCCTATTTTAGGATTGAAGAAGATATAATTATGAGTTTGACTGATATCAATCAGGTCATCGTCCAGACCATCAATCCGGTAATCGATTCCCCGAAGCTGAAGATCGGCATAAGTATTAAAAGTTCCGGTTAAATTATATTTCACTTTACCAAAAATATTAAAGTCTTTTTTAATCCCGTTGTTATCGTACCAATGTTGATTTATCTCAGATATTCCTGCATATCTTGCCCAGATAATATCTCCGAAATGATCTCCATCATAAATATTGTACCCTCCCCCTATAATATTTTCCATTTTATTGTTCTTGTATACGGCTGAAAAAACTAAACCGTAAAAATCGTTATCCAGCCATTTTCTGCGTATTAAATCCGTTGAATTAATAATTTCTGAGCCAACAGTAATATCAGGGATAAGATAATCTGATAATTTTTCTTCTTCTTTATATTGTTCATAGAAGCCGGCGCCTTTTGTATAATGCAAAGTAGTATTTACATAAAAGTCAGGTTTGAATTCCCTGAAATAATGCAAATGATAATGCTGCTGCTGGTAATTATCAGTTTCATTATTATAAAAAGTATCTTCTCCCATTTCATTGGTGTATTTACCCATTCCATTATATGTTCTGGATACATCGAGCGTATATTCAGGTACTCCATCCCATGCCTGGTATGTTTTTTCAGTTCCTGAGAAAGTGATGAGTTTTAATCTGCTTTTATTTGTATGCCATCCTGCAGATAAATAATATGATTTTAGATCTGCAAATGCTCTATCGATATATCCATCAGAGTATATCGAGGAAAGTCTGAGATCTAATGTAAGCCGGTTGTTCAATAATCCTGTACCTGCAGACACGGAATGTTTTTTGGTATTATATGAACCAAGGGAAGTTGATACTTCTGCATAAGGTTTATTGTTAAGAGACAGGGTTTGAATATTGAGGCTGGCGCCGAATGCTGCAGCGCCATTTGTGGAGGTGCCAACCCCTCTTTGAATCTGCATATTATTTACCGAGGAAGCAAAATCCGGCATATTTACCCACCATACTCCATGTGATTCAGCATCATTAAGAGGGACACCATTCATTGTAATATTTATTCTAAAGGCATCTGTGCCTCTGATTCTAAATCCCGTGTAACCGATACCTGTCCCGGCATCTGATGTAGGGACAAACGAGGTAGTCATTGAAAGTAAATATGGCATATCCTTTCCTGAATTAATTACTGAAATGTCATCTTTTGTAATATCAGTAACTGCAAAAGGATCGGTCTTTCCCACTCTTACAGCCCTTATAACAGCCTCTTCACCTGCAATTATCACAGGGTGTAAAACAAAATTTTCATTAATATCTGAGGTAAGGTTAATTTCACCTTTATAAGTTTCATATCCAAGGTATGATATCCTTAAGAAATATTTTCCTGAAGGTAGTTTCTCAAAAGTAAATGTTCCTTCCGGGTTTGTTACTGATCCAAAATTTAAATTTTTAAAATATACATTTGCGCCAGGAAGTGGAACTCCTTCAGGAGATTTTACATTTCCTGAAAAACTGAAAAATTGAGCTTCTGCATGAATAGAAAAGATGATACATGCAAGCATATAAATACACTGCTTCATAATAATTTGATAATATGTGAATACGTGTTTCATACATAATCCCTTCGCCGGAATTACCCGGATCAGGTTCTAAGGGTATGATCTCAGCCCGTTATATTAAGGCACCCCCTTAGTGAGAAATAATAGTACGACCTGACAAAAATAATGATTTTTTTAATGAAATCACATTTTTTCTCAAATGGTAATAAACATAATCTGTACATTTGCCACCATAATTGTTTATAATAGAACGTAAGTTTTAAATCAGCGCACGTATATGATACCTGGTCAATCGAATTTCTTTAAAAAGAATATTCTGGTGAAGGAAGAAGACAATGCACAAGATTTTTTATCTGAAGAAAAGCTTAAGATGGTTCTCGAAGCTGCATACGATGGTCTGTGGGATTTAAATTTAGAAAAAAATACTGCTTATTATTCCCCGAAATTCTTTTCCATGCTGGGTTATGACTCAAAGGATTTCCACCACGAAATATTTTTAATTGAACAATTACTTCATCCTGAAGATCTACATAAGATTATGAACACTCTTCTTGATTTTATGGGTAATACCGATAAATCTCTGGAATATGAAATGCGCTTACGGAAAAAAGATGGTTCATATTCATGGATTCTTTCAAGAGGAAAAGTATTTAAAAGCGATGTATCAGGTAAACCTTTAAGAATTGTAGGGACACATACTGATATTACACAACGCAAAAAACATGAAAGCATTCAGAATACTCTTTTCGGAATAGCCAATGCTGTTAACACTACTCGTAACCTCGATGAATTATTTTTAAGCATTCAGCAAACACTGGGATCAATCATTGATACAAAAAATTGTTATGTAGCATTATATGACGAAGCAAATGATAGTTTTTCATTACCCTTTCACAAAGATGAAAAAGATTCTTTTACTGTTTTTCCTGCAGGTAAAACACTCACAGCTTTTGTAATTAAAACAGGCAAGGCTCAGTTAGTAAATAAATCCAGGGCAGAACAACTGGAAAATGAAAAAATAATTGAATCAATAGGTGCCCCATCTGAAAGCTGGCTTGGAGTTCCGCTTAAAAATAACAAAAAAGTAATAGGTGTATTTGCAGTTCAGTCTTACGATCCTAAAATTATTTACACTGAAGAGGATGTACAAATATTGGAGTTTGTATCGGATCAGATTGCATTGGCAATTGAAAGAAAAAGTTATGAAACGAATCTTGAAATAGCTAAGACAAAAGCTGAAGAAGCAGACAGATTAAAAACAGCATTCTTATCAAATATGTCTCATGAAATCAGGACACCAATGAACGCAATAATTGGTTTTGCTGAATTACTGGCCTTAAAAGATGTGACTGATGATGAGAAAAAAGAATTCATTCAACAGATAAATCATGGCGCAGAAACATTAATGCATCTTATTGATGATATTATTGATATTTCTAAAATTGAAGCAGGGCAACTTGTTTTTCATAATTCGGAATTTTTATTATCGGAATTTTTAAATGAATTAAAACTAATTTACAATAAATCACTGGTTAAATTAAATAAAAACAATATCCGGCTAAGTGAGAATAACAATAATTTTCCTGTTCATATTTATTTACACACAGACAAGTACAGGCTGAAGCAGATATTTACCAACCTATTGGGTAATGCATTGAAGTTCACAGAAAAAGGTACAATTACATTTGGCATTAAACATATGAACAATAATATAATTTCATTTTATGTAAAGGATACCGGAATAGGCATAACCAGGGAAAAACTCAGCCTGATTTTTGAAAGATTCAGGCAGGGACATGATTCATCTGCAAAGTTATACAGTGGTACGGGTTTAGGTCTGGCAATTTCAAAAAATCTGATTGAGCTGATGGGCGGCAAAATCGATGTTATATCAACACCCGGAGAGGGCACTGAATTTGAATTTTCAATTCCGCTTCAATATTCCTTGTCGAAATTACTTTAAATGACTTAGAAAAAGATCACTCTCAAGTGTTATCCCTGTTTATTACTCAATAAATAAAAATGTTTATTTTCGATATATTAATACCAGATAACAGCAAATGAAGGTCAAGTTTCTTGTCTTTTTCTCACTTATAATTTTATCCTGTAATAAGCAGCGTACAGGAGAGCATTCTGATAAAACTGTATTCAGATATAATGAGTCTAAGGGAATCAGCACTCTTGATCCGGCTTACGCAAGAAATCAGACTCTTATCTGGCCCATAACCCAGATTTTTGCAGGATTGGTCCAGGTAGATGAAAAGCTTGAAGTTCAACCATATATAGCCCGCGAATGGACAATTAGTGAAGATGGTTGTATTTACACTTTTTTTCTGCGGAATGATGTATTATTTCATGATAATCATTGTTTTCCGGACAGTAAAGGAAGAAAAGTCGTTGCGAAAGACTTTGAATACAGTTTTCAACGTATAGCAGATCCTTCTGTGGCTTCTCCGGGAAGTTGGGTATTTAACTGCTTACAAACAAAGGATAATGATAGTATTAATGGTATCCGGGCTATCAATGATTCAGTACTTGAACTAACACTTAAAGAACCTTTTCATCCTTTTCTCAGGATGCTGACCATGCCTTATTGTTTTGTCATTCCAAAAGAAGCCATAGAAAAATATAAAACAGATTTTGGACGTAACCCGGTTGGATCAGGACCCTTTTGTTTTAAAACATGGAAGGAGGATGAAAAATTAATCCTGATAAAAAATGAAAATTATTTTGAGTGCGACAGTTCAGGGAAACCTCTACCCTACCTGGATGCCGTTTCTATTACTTTCATTAAAGATAAACAATCTGAATTCCTGGAATTTTTAAAAGGAAACATTGACTTTTTATCAGGTGTACATCCTGTTTATAAAGATGAACTTCTGACAAGATCAGGTAAGCTGAACAGCAAGTACAGAAATACATTCAGATTAGAAAAAGAGGCATACCTGAACACAGAATACCTGGGTTTTATGCTTGACGAACAGAAAACAGATGTAAAAAATAATCCATTATTAAATATAATGATAAGAAAAGCTATTAACTATGGATTTGACAGAGAAAAAATGATGAAATATTTACGTAATAATATAGGGGTACCTGCGCATTCCGGATTTGTTCCCATTGGAATTCCTTCTTTTGATAAATGTTTAAAAGGTTATTATTATGATCCTGACACAGCAAAATATTTTCTACAACAGGCAGGGTATCCGCTTGGAAAAGGATTACCGGTTATTACTCTTACAACAACCTCTGATTATCTGGATTTATGCGAATTTATCCAATATGAACTGGCGAATATTGGAATTGTAATTAAGATTGATGTTGCCACAGGTGCATCTTTCAGGAATAAAGTAGCCAATTCTAATCTCAATTTTTTCAGGGGATCATGGATTGCAGATTATCCTGATGCGGAAAATTTCCTGCTGTTGTTTATCACTAAAAACTTCAGTCCTTTCGGTCCGAATTACACACATTTTTCAGATCCGGTGTTTGATTCCCTGTACTATTGTTCTGTCAGTAACAGCCTTGAAAAAGAAAGATATAAAATTTACAGGGAAATGGATAGTATCTTACTGAAAGAAGCTGTTTGTGTACCCTTATATTATGATCAATCAGCAAGGTTCACTAATCTTAGGATCAATGGATTAGATTCAAATCCTATGAACTTGTTAGTATTGAAAAACGTAAAGATAATTCATTAAGCTTCCTTCTCATCTTTAAGTATTGCCTCAATTTCTTTTTCTGTTGAGTGCAGTTTTGTTCTGCAGAGCTTAATTAAATAACCAGCTCTTTTTACCAGGGCAGCAAGTTCATCAACATCCGGTTCTCCGTTTTCAATTTTTTCCAATATTTCCTCAATCTCATTGATTGCCTGATTATAAGAAGGAGACTTTGTTTTCATTATTTTTCATTTTTAATATTCAGAACTACTCTTGGTTTATTATTTCTTTTTTATCAATTCTATTTTACTGTTAACTATTCCATCCAGGAATAAAGTATCTATAATATCATCCTTCTTCAATACAGAAGAAGATTTTAATATTTTGCCATTTAATGAGGTTATTGTAAAACCACGTGCAAGGATATTGTCAGGATTCAGGTACTGAATATTTTTTGACAATGTTTGTATTAGATTGGAATGTTTTTGAAAAAAGGCTGATAAATTTTTGGTAATATGAAGAAGATAATTATCTACAATATTTGTTATTTCTTTAATCTTGTTTAAGGACAGCATTTTGAGGAAATCAGTGTTATGGGACAATTTATTATCCTTATTTTCAATAAATTGTGATATAGTTTTAAACAACATCACTTGAAGGTTCTTCACTTTACTTTTATTTACTTCAAGTGTATTAAATGTTAACATATTCAGTTCAAATGATTTTCTTTCAAGATCACCTTTCTTCATATGAACGGTTTGTTGTATGGCAGCAGTAATTCTTTCAAGAAAATTGTCTAACAGGTTTTTAAAATTCAATGCTTTCGTAATAATAAACTCGGCCACTGCAGTTGGAGTTTTTAATGCAGTATGAGCAACAATATCTGCTATTGTATCATCTCTTTCGTGTCCAATCCCGGTTATAACAGGTAAAGGGAATTGAGTTATATGAAATGCGAGATTGTAAGCATTAAAAGTATCCAGTTCAGATTGCGCTCCTCCTCCTCTGATTATTACTACAACATCAAAAAAATCCATTTGTACGAACACAGTTTCGAGAGCGGAGATAATGGATGCTTCTGATCTTGCGCCCTGCATTACTGCTGGGAACAGAGTTGTATTAAAACAGAATCCATAAATATTTTTTTTCAGTGTATCAATAAAATCACCATATCCTGCAGCCGTTTCAGAGCTAATAATTGCAATTCTCTGGGATACCGGAGGAAATTGTAACATTTTATTCATATCAATTACGCCTTCTTCCTTCAACCGCTTTATTACTTCCTGTTTTCTTCTGGCAATATCACCCAATGTATAGGAAGGGTCGATATCCTTAATATTAAGACTAAGTCCGTACACCTCATGAAATTCAGGTTGCACAAGAAGCATAACCTTTATCCCTGCTGCCAGGGTATATCCTGTGATGTTTTCAAAGAATGGTTTTATATTCCTGAATACGTTGGCCCATGCTGTAGCTCTCATCCTTGCTATAATGCGATCCCCGATAATTTCTTTTTCTATAAGTTCCAGATAACCATGGCCTGATTTATTCACATGTAATTCACTTATTTCAGCTGTCACCCATATGGATTCGGGGAAACCGAGACAGATTGCAGATTTCACTGCATATGTCAGTTCACTGAGTGTAATAGAGTTTATCATTGTTTAATCAGACGGCTTGTTCGTTGTTCATAAATATTTCGTCCTGTGACAAGATAGATTCCTGGTAATAATTCCGGTATTTGTATATTTTTTAATTCAAATGGTTGCAAGTCCAGTTTGTAAATAGCCACCACATTACCTAACATATCTATGATCCGGATTTCCTGTACAGGAATGTCGAAATACAGGTTAAAATCATGGGTGAAAGGATTGGGAAAAATGCAGATTTTATGTTCATAATTCTTTAAGCCTGAAAGTAAATGGTATGCCAGCATAAAATTCGGTATACCATATCCCATTTCATAATCAGGATTTGAATATTTATCTGAGGATTTTAATATTGCCTGGATGAGTTCGGAATTAGATCTCTCAGGAAAAGATTGCCAGAGGCAGGCTGTCAATCCACTGATTTGAGGAGCTGCGAAAGAAGTACCATAACCACTGCCAACCAATCCGGAAGAATTAATTATAGTTGTTTCATAACCAACTGCCATAATATCAGGTTTTACTCTGCCATCATAAGAAGGGCCCCTGGAACTAAAAGCAGCCTTGATTCCAAGGGTGTCAACCGCACCCACGGAAAGTACATTTCTGCCATCTGAAGGTGCTGTTATTTTGTTCCATGTCTTGTTACCTTCATTCCCTGCGCTGACAACAACTATCATACCTTTACTGAAGGCTTTTTCTGCTGCAATGGTGACAAGTGCAGTTTCACCATCTAAATCAGCATAAGAGTAATTCATTGTGGTATCATTGAACTCACTATATCCCAATGAAGAGGAAATAATATCAACTCCGGCACTATCAGCAAATTCTGCAGCCATCAGCCAATAAACTTCTTCAATCTTAAATTCTGAGGAGACGTCTTCTGACCTTATCAGGACATATTCAGCTTCAGGTGCAGTGCCAATAAATTCACCCGGAATAAATGCAGCCATCGTGGAAATAGCGGACATACCATGTGTACTTTCTGTAAAAACATCTGAATCGATATTTATAAAATCTTTAATCTCAATAATCCTGTTCCCATCCCAGAGATGCCTGAACGCATCCAAAGAATTCACCCGGTAAAAACCTGCGTCGAATACTCCTATTCTTATTCCTTTACCACGATAACCGAGATTATGCAACGCTTTTCCATTTAACATATGAATTTGTTTAAATCCCTGGCCATAATCAGAACTGGAATCAAAAAATGGGAAGTGGTTTGTATTATTATCTCCTGTGTTGTTACAGGTTAGTATTCCGTCGGTTGGAATTCTGAAGGTTTTTGCCGGATTAAAATCTTCTACAAAATCAAGATCCGAAACATTATTTAATATGAGTGTATCAGAAGAAGAGATAATAACAGAATTCATCCATTTAGATGTGCCAAGAATTTTAACACCAAGCTGTTGAATACTATCAATATATTCTTTTACAACAGGGATATCTTCTTCAGTTACAGGTATATTGTGTTTCAGGCGTCTTTCAATGGCACGTTCTGATAAAAACTCTTCAGGATGATGAATGGAATAATTTGAATTGTTTTTATCAGTTAACTGAATCCAATATTTTCCCGGAGCCAGCACCTGGGAATGAACTGATTGAAAAAACAATCCCGTAAAAAAAAATATTAAAATCCGAAACATTATTTCCTGGGAATATCAGTATTAAAATTTAAATTAAAGTGGCAGTTCCGGATCTGAATAATTTCCGATACTTTCCTGGACTTTTTTAGAGAATTCATCCTTTCGTCTTTCCATTTCTTCATTGGGAATCATAGTACCATAATTATATTCAACAGTCATTTCGGGTTCCCCTTTCTCATTGAAATATATCCATTTACCATGCATCAATCCATTTTTATAGATACCTTTTATTGAAGGTTTGCCATTACCTGTCCATGAATCAAATTCGCCATCAAGCTTATCATTAACATAGGTGCCTTTCAATCTGGGAGATCCGTTATAGTAGAATTGTTCCCATACGCCTTCCCGCTTGTCGTTAATATACATTATTCTTTCTGATATACTCATATTATCATAAAATTTTGTGCTTTCTCCGTTTCTTTTACCTTTAATATAATTTTCTTTCATAATAAGTTTTTCATCAAAAGATGAATAATAGTTCCATGTACTATCCTTTTCTTTAATTATGTATTTTCCTTCAGCAGCTAATTTCCCGTTTTCATAAAAAAGTTTTGCATTTGCAGTCATTGAATTATCTGAGTATTTCAGCAAAGCCTGCAATATTCCTCCAGGATAATACCTTTTAAACTCGCCCACAGGTTTATCATTTAAGAAATATCCCTCATATTTTATCTTTCCATCGGGATAATTAATTTTCCAGTAACCAGTTTTCCTGCCATTATCATCAAGCTTATTAATATAGTTTTCCTGTGAAAGAACCTGTAAACAAAGTAATAATTGTGTAATAAAAATAATAATCAGATTTTTCATTCTCAATAAATATTTTACAAATTCAGATGCAGGCTAACACCATTTTTTTAATGTGCAGGTAACGAAAAGTAGCTGATTAAACTGTTTTTCATACCTGGAACTTAATTAGTTTAAAGACTATATCCTGCTAAGTTTAGCATGGGGCAAAGATAATATTTTCACCTGAGTAAGATTCATGTTGAGGGGAATAATATAATGGTGTACCATTTGGAGATATGTTATGGAAATAAATGCTCCCTTCAGAAGCTGTTATAAATGCAATTAAGCAATTACAACAGGAAACTGAGGAGTATTCCTGCAGCAACAGCGGAACCTATAACTCCTGCGACATTAGGAGCCATAGCGTGCATCAGCAGATGATTTGAAGGATCTTCCCGTAGTCCGATATTCTGAACAACCCTGGCGCTATCCGGGACAGCTGAAACTCCTGCTGCCCCTATCAGGGGATTGATCTTATTTTCAACGGAAAGGAACAGATTCATTACTTTAGCAAAAATAACTCCACCGGCTGTTGCAATAATAAATGACAAAGCTCCAAGACCAAAAATAACCAGGGAATCCGTTGTTAAAAAAACATCAGCTTGTGTTGAGGCTCCGACAGTAAGTCCGAGTACGATAGTAACAATGTCTATCAATGCATTCCGGGCTGTTTCTGCAAGGCGTTTTGTAACCATGGATTCTTTCAGCAGGTTGCCGAAAAAAAGCATTCCCAGCAATGGTAAAGCGGAAGGGGAAATAAATGCCGTCAGAATAAGACCGAGCACAGGAAAAAGAATTTTTTCAGGTTTTGAAACTGCCCTGGGGGGTTTCATTTTGATTTTTCTTTCACGTTTTGTTGTAAGAAGAAACATTACAGGTGGTTGAATGACAGGCACAAGTGCCATATAGGAATATGCTGCAATAGCAATAGGTCCTATAAGGTTTTTCACATAAACAGGCTCCCCGTTAACTGTTTGTCCTATTATATCAAGTCCATTAGCAAGTTTAGAGGACAAAAATATTGCAGTCGGGCCATCAGCTCCGCCAATTATTCCTATTGCGCCTGCTTCTCTTGGATGAAAACCCAGCCATAATGCTCCAATAAATGTTATAAAAATGCCTAACTGGGCTGCAGCGCCTAATAACATGAGTCTCGGTTTGGAGATCAGAGATGAAAAATCTGTCATAGCTCCAATTCCAAGGAAAATCAATGGAGGATAAATACCTTTTAATACTCCATAGTATAAATAATTTAAAACACTTCCATCCTGATAAACACCAATTTGAAGGTTAATATCTCCTTCCTGAAAAAAAGGAATATTCCCAATTATTATACCCATACCAATAGGTATAAGCAATAAAGGTTCATAATCAAAACGGATAGCAAGAAAAATAAAAACAAGACCGACAATGATCATCAGAATATGCCCACCAGTTGCATTTCGAAAGCCTGTATAATCATAAAATTTATTCAGTCCCTGTATAGTGTTTTCAACCAGTCTGCCGGAATCATCAACTGTTTTTATATTATTATTCTGCTGAGCAATAACATCATTAGTATTGTAAACTGCAGCCTGCTTTGTTAAATCGATAAAATCATGCGGCATAAAAGCATGAAGTGCGGAGAGAATAGTGATTATGCAGAAAACAGTTACAATCTTTTTCATTAAAAAAAATTTTAAATCAACTCAATTAACGTATCACCTTGTAGAACAGTCTGGCCCGGCACAACCTTAACGGTTTCGATAACACCATTTGTATCGGCTAAAACCTGGTTTTCCATTTTCATTGCTTCCATGACTAATATTTTTTGTCCTTTATTAACAATATCACCTGGTTTTACAAAGATTTGAATGATTGTTCCGGGTAATGGAGCAATGACCGGAGTTGAGGCAGCTCTGTCTTTTTTATCAATTTCAGGTTTTGCCGGAGTAACAGATACCGGTCTGAGTAATTTAGGGGTTTTCGTTTTGCTTATTTTACTTTGAATTTCAACATCATATTTTGTTCCATTCACTTCAATTCTTGCAACATTATCATCAATGCTTTTGATTTCCACATTGTATTTATTACCATTGATTGTAAATGTATAATTCTTCATTATGAGGTAAATTAGATACGGTTAAATTGATTTCTCACTGCATATATTTTAGAACTCCATGGGGAATAGGTCCTGGAAGTTTTTTTTATGGTCAGAACAGCATTCTCAACGTCATGTAATTCATCGAGATACATATATAATGCCATTGCAATAGCCGCAGTTTCTTCCCCAAGAATATGATCTGAATTAACAATTCCTTTCTTACTTTTATTTTTTATAATTTTTGATAATTTCAGATTAATAATTAACGGAAGATAATGAAAGAATAAATAAAGCAATAATAGTGCAAAAAAGACAATCAGGTAACCGGCAATAGCTATTACTATAGTATTGTTATCTATATTATTGGCAGGAAACAGTAAATAATTCATTTACAATGGTATATTAGGATGTTTTTTTGGCGGATTCATTTCTTTTTTGGTTGAAAGGGTTTGTAGTGCTCTAATTATCCTGAACCTTGTATTTCTTGGTTCAATCACATCATCTATATATCCGTATTTTGCTGCCTCATAAGGATTTGCAAATTTTTCCAGATATTCTTCCTCTTTTTTTACAATGAATTCCGATAATTCATTCTGATCTTTAATTTCTGCTATAGTTTTACCTTCTATAATTTCAATGGCTCCTTTTGCCCCCATTACAGCGATTTCAGCAGTTGGCCATGCATAATTAATATCACCGCGAAGTTGTTTAGAGCTCATTACATCATGTGCCCCGCCATATGATTTTCTCAGGGTTATGGTAACTTTCGGTACAGTAGCTTCACAGTATGCAAACATTAATTTTGCTCCATGAATTATGATACCTCCGTATTCCTGTGAACTCCCGGGGAGAAATCCCGGTACATCAACAAAAGTGACAATCGGGATATTAAAACAATCACAGGTTCTGACAAATCGTGCGGCTTTCCGGGATGCATTTATATCAAGTACTCCGGCAAGGTAATTAGGTTGATTTGCAACAATACCGGCAGGCATTCCGTTAAATTTTGCAAAACCTGTAACAATATTTTCAGCATAATCCTGTTGAACTTCAAGAAATTCATCGCCGTCTATTACTGAAAAAATAATGTCTTTCACATCATAAGGAAGATTAGGATTTTCAGGTATTACTTCATTCAGGAAATCATCGAGTCTGTCTATGGGATCCAAACAATCTGTTATTACCGGGTCTTCGAGGTTATTTTGTGGCAAATAACTAAGAAGTTTTCGTATAAGTAATAATCCTTCTTCTTCATCTTCTGAAAGAAAATGGGCAACACCTGATTTTGAGGCATGGACTTTGGCCCCGCCAAGATCTTCTGTAGAGATCACTTCACCTGTAACTGATTTGGTTACTTTCGGACCAGTTACAAACATGTAGGAAGATTTCTCACTCATAATAATAAAATCAGTAAGCGCAGGAGAGTAAACAGCTCCACCTGCACAAGGGCCAAAAATGGCAGAAATTTGAGGAATTACACCAGAGGCTAGAATATTTCTCTGAAATATTTCAGCATAACCTGCAAGGCTTCTCACTCCTTCCTGAATACGGGCGCCTCCGCTATCATTGATTCCTATGACAGGTGCCCCTACCTTCATAGCCTGATCCAATATTTTACATATCTTTTTTGCGTGAGTTTCTGATAGTGAACCTCCGAAAACAGTAAAATCCTGAGAATAAACATACACTATTCTGCCATCAATAGTCCCATGCCCTGTAATAACGCCGTCCCCCAGGTACTGTTCTTTATCTAGACCAAACTCAGTAGCCCTGTGTGATACAAACATATCATATTCTTCAAAGCTACCTTCATCAAGAAGTATTTCAATTCTTTCCCTGGCAGTGTGTTTCCCTTTATTATGCTGAATTTCAATTCTTTTTTCTCCCCCTCCTTCCTTAGCTTTCTCTCTTAACTCGATAAGATGTTTTATTTTTTCGCGGGTTGACATATATTTATATAGTTGTTGTCATGGCATGTTACCGGGGCATTGACGTCTCACTTTTCAGGTTTTCCGCAAAATTCTGTCAATACGCCCAAAGTATATTTTGGATGTAAAAAGCCAATATCTAATCCCTCTGCCCCCTTACGTGGTTTATTATCAATAAGTTGAACTCCTTTCTCTTCAGCAAACTTTAAAGCTTTATTTACATCAGGCACAGCAAATGCTATATGGTGTACACCTGGTCCTTTTTTCCCGATAAATTTTCCAACCGGGCCTTCCGGATCGGTTGATTCCAATAATTCAATTTTTGTCTGACCAACCTGAAAAAATGCAGTTTTAACTTTCTGATCTTGTATTTCTTCTATAGCATAACATGTCAAACCTAAAACTGTTTCATAATATTTCACAGCTTCCTGAAGATTAGTGACTGCAATCCCAATATGCTCAATATGTGTAGGTTTCACAATTAAATTATTTATATATATTATATATTTGAGTATGTCCGGAAATCATTCCCTTTATCATACAAATGTAAACTGAAAGTATTAAAGATCATACTTATCTACAGAAAAGATAAAAGAGGGACATGTTGTTATGCAACATAAAAACCAGAGTATGCAGGATAAATTAATTTGAAATTCTTACATCAAGAAGGGAATTATAAATAATATCGTGAATCTTGGTTCTAACATTCATATCAATAAGTTTCTGGTTATACTGGTCAGGATGAATACGATTTGAAAGAAAAATATAAAGCAAACCATATTCCGGGTCCATCCATACAATAGTGCCTGTAAACCCGGTATGTCCGAAGCTGGAAGGAGAAGCCAGTTTGCTTGAAGGGCCGTTCTTTTTCGGATCAGGTTCAGGTTTATCAAATCCCAGTCCTCTGCGGTTACCATTATTACAGGAATAACAGGCAGTAAATTTATTGACAACGGAATCATTCATAAAATAATGTCCACCGTAATATCCTCCATTTAAAAAAAGCTGCATCATTTTTGCAAGATCGTTTGCATTGGAAAATAGTCCGGCATGGCCGGAGATGCCACCAAGCATTGCAGCTCCCGGATCATGAACATAACCCTGAATAAGTTGCTTTCTGAAGATCAGATCATTTTCTGTGGGTACAATTTGCTCTTTAGGAAACCGATTTAATGGAAGGAATCCAAGTGTACAGGCACCAATTTTTGAATAAAAATTTTTATAAACCAGTGGATAAAGTAATTCTCCTGTGATATTTTCGATGATTCTATGAAAAAGATAGTTTCCGATATCACTGTACAAATATTTTTCTAAAGGGCCTATAGGGGAAATCATAATTGACTGATATACAGTATCTCTATATGACTTATGTAAATAAATACCATCAGTTACCTGTAGCGGGAATTCCGGAGAAAAAGTTGTTCTGAAGGTATTTTCTTTTAAACGAATATTTTTATTGATATACAAGTTATTCCCGATTTTTAGCGGATAATCTGCAGAGAATTTATTACTGAATAATAGCATGGATGAATCCAGAGTTTCAAGTAATGAATAATAAAATGGTATCCATGCCTGCAATCCGGCCTGGTGCGCTAAAATGTCTGCAACTGAAAGGTTTGCTTTATTTGTTGTATCAAACTCAGGAAGATAACTACTTATGTTTTGATCCAGATCGAATTCAGATTTTTCATATAACTGCATTAATAAAGGAAGTGTTGCGGCAATTTTTGTTATTGAGGCCAGATCGTAAATATCTGTTAATTCAACCTTTTTTTTTCCATCATATGAGTGAAATCCATATGCTTTATGGAAGATTACTTTACCATACCTGGCAACGAGTATCTGACACCCCGGAGTAGCTTTTTGTTTTATGGCATCATTTGCAATACTATCAATGTTATTCAGAGTTTCAGATGACACAAGCACTTCCTCCGGAAAACCATAAGATAATGTCTGTATACCAGGAATGTATTCCGAAGTTGATGACGGAAAGATATTATTTGCAGAAACAGGTAATGCTCCATTCATTTTAAATGAACCAAAGATGCCCTGTGCAGCAAGATATTTAAAATCATCTTCATCTTCATATGCAACAATCACAGCGTTAATATTCTGCAGGTTCCCAAATAAATCAATGCTATAAGGATTTCCAAAAATACAGAGTATAGTTTTTCCATGAAATTTTAATTCATTAATGAATTGTATTGTTTGGGCTGTAATACCAAAATTATTTACAGGTTTATTTGATGTGTTTTCAATGCTGATTATTAATGTGTTATAATCAGATAACTTAACCCGTAGATCCTTTAATTCAGAATTATCAAATGATTTATTGATATTTAAGGATTCTATCTTGTTGTATAGTTTCAAACTACCAGAAAAAACATTTTTACCGTCAGCACCAATTGTTAATGAAAAAATACGTAAAGTGTCATTATTTTTTAAGGGAAGCGTGGAATCTTCATTTTTTATTACAGTTAAAGAACCTCTGATAAGCTCCCATTTCAGAGCTTTATAAAAAGAGGAATTAAGTTCTTCTGTCAATGAGTCAGTCTTTGTTGTTTCCCGGGGAATAGCACCTGCCCAATATTTAATCTTAAGTATTTTTTTGCAACGCTCATCCACTTCTTCCACCATAATATTTCCTCTTCGTATCTCTTTTTTTATAAAGTTAATTGCTTTTTCCACATCTGAGGGCATAAGAAGAATATCATTACCTGCCTTAAATGCCAGCACTTCCAGTTCACCTGGTTTGAAATAATCACTGACACCTTTCATAGACAAAGCATCTGAAATTACCAGGCCTTTAAAATCCAGTTCATCTTTCAGAAGTTTTGTTATTACTTTTTCAGATAGAGATGATGCAAGTCCGGAAGCAGAGTCAAGTGCAGGTATATTCAGATGTGCCGACATGATAGCGGGGACACCGTTTGATATGCAATATCTGAAAGGGAACAGTTCGACAGAGTCGAGTCTTTCCTTAGAATGCATGAGAACTGGTAATGTATAATGAGAATCTGAATCAGTATCACCATGTCCGGGGAAATGTTTTAAAGTGGGAATTATTCCTGCATCTTCAAGTCCTCTTGCATAATTATATGCTTTTAATGCTACATTAATTCTGTTCTCACCAAAAGACCGGTAATTAATTACAGGATTTAAACGGTTATTATTAATATCGGCAACTGGAGCAAAATTCATGTGAACACCGAGTCTTTTCATCTGTCTCCCAATATTATAGCCCATCTGGTATATCAGTTCATCATCTCTTAATGCTCCCAGGCTCAATTGACGAGGATATGAAATTGTACTGTCAAGTCTCATACCCAAACCCCATTCAGCGTCCATTGCAATAAGTAAAGGGGTTTTTGCAACAGATTGAAAATGATTAGTCATTTCCGCCTGTCTTACAGGCCCTCCCTGAAAAAAAATCAATCCGCCTATATTGTGTTTTTCAATAATACCTGAAATATATTTAACATGATCTTCTCCTTTATTGGAGTAAACAGCGATCATTAATGTCTGTGCTATCTTTTCCTCCAGTGAAAGTGTCGAAAGGACTGAATCTACCCAAACTGTGTCTATTGATAAAAAAAGCGGATCGGTTTTTTGAACAGGTTGATAACTTTCTTTATTTAAAATGTTTGTATCTTTTTCTTCAAAACTTGAAAAACTAATGTAGAAAGAAAGCAAAATTACCAGCTGAAAGAAATACTTACTCATACATCTCATAAAATCATTCATTTTACAAAAATAGCATTATTAAAGAATATTCAGGAAATTGTTATAAACAACAGGAAAAAATCAGAAAAAGAAATATATTTGAATGACAATATGAAAACTAATGATTACTGTAATAATAATTTATACTTCTACAACTGATAAATAACAAATTAAGAATATGATTATGAAAAAAATAGTACTGATTTTCGCTTTCTGCACCCATGTTTTCTTATTTATCTATTCACAGGAAGAAGCAAGAGTCATGAGGTTCCCTGCAATTAACGGCAACCAGATAGTATTTACCTATGCAGGTGATTTATATTCAGTTGATGCTGCGGGAGGACTGGCAAGGAAACTAACTACTCATATTGGTTATGAGATGTTCCCAAGGTTCTCTCCTGACGGTAAATACATAGCTTTTACCGGTCAGTATGACGGTAATACAGAAGTATATAAGATACCTTCAGAAGGAGGAGTACCACAACGATTAACTTACACTGCAACATTGGGAAGAGATGACATTGCTGACAGAATGGGACCAAATAATATTGTTATGGGATGGACACCTGACGGAAAAAATATTACATACAGGTCCAGGAAACAATCATTTAATTCATTTAAGGGTCAGCTTTTCAATGTTCCTGCTGAAGGCGGCATGTCGAGTGAGATCCCTTTATCCACCGGAGGATTCTGCTCCTATTCTCCTGATGGAACAAAACTAGTATTTAACAGGGTATTCAGGGAGTTCAGAACATGGAAATATTACCAGGGTGGAATGGCAGATGATCTCCGGATTTTTGATTTGAAGAGCAATAAAATTAAAATTATTGCAGAAAGTCCAAACCAGGATATCTTTCCAATGTGGATCGGGGATGAGATATTTTTTCTCTCTGACAGAGACAGAAGAATGAACTTGTTTGTTTTTAATCTTACATCTGAAACTATCGGGAAGCTAACAGATTTTAAAGATTATGATATAAAATTTCCTTCATTCAGCAAGGAATATATAGTATTTGAAAAGGGTGGATATATTTTCAAATATAACATTAAGCAAAAGCAAGCTGAGCAAGTACATATTCGTATTGCTGATGACCAGTTATTTTCACGGACAGAAATAAAGGATGTCAGTAAAGATATTCGTTCAGCTGATATTTCACCCAACGGAGAAAGAATTATTATTGCAGCCCGCGGTGAAGTTTTCAGCGTTCCGGGAAAACATGGCATAACCTATAATCTGACAAATTCTCCAGGTGTTCATGAAAGGAATGTTACCTGGTCACCTGATGGTAAGTATATTGCTTATATTTCTGATAAGTCTGGTGAATTTGAAATTTACATTCAGAAACAGGATGCTTCTGAGCCGGCCAGGCAACTTACCAGGGGCGCTGATACTTATATATTTGATTATCAATGGTCGTTTGACAGTAAGAAAATAATATATCATGATCGTAAATTCAGGTTGAACATGATAGAAACTGAGACCGGTAAAATAATACCTATTGACCAGGGAAAGTACGGATATATAGGCAATTATAACTGGTCTCCTGATAGTAAATGGATTGTTTATGACTACCCGACAGATAATGAGTACAGCATGATCAGGTTGTATAATACTGAAACTGCTGCCAGGCATGATGTAACCGACAACTGGTATAATTCCGGTGATCCAGTATTTTCAACTGACGGAAAGTACCTTGTTTTCGTGTCTGCAAGGGATTTTAATCCTGTTTACAGTTACCTGGAATGGAATCATGCTTATGTGGATATGAATAAAATTTACCTGGTAAGTTTATCAGCTGATAATCCTGATCCTTTTGGTCCTGAGAATGATCTGGTTAAAACGGAGGAACAGGAAAAACCTGAAAACAAAGAATCTGAAACAGAAGAAATCAAAGTCAGGATCGATCCGGAAGGTCTTAAAAACAGGATCATTGCATTACCTGTTGCATCTTCCAATTATTACAATATTAAATGTATAGGTGATAAAGTTTATTATACTGAATTGCAAAGAGAATCAGGAACTATTGCAAAAATGTATGATCTCACACAAAAAAAGGAAAATGAACTGGGAAGAAATATGCAATATGCTATCTCAGCCAACGGGAAAAAAATGCTGGTAAGAATGAATAATCAATATGAAGTGATTGATCTGCCAACCGGAAAAGTAACAATTAATGAGCCGGTTGATATGTCGGGTCTGAAGTCAAATGTTGTGTACAGTGAAGAATGGAGACAGATATTTAATGAAAGTTGGCGACAGATGCGCGATTTCTTCTACGTTGAAAATATGCACGGTGTGAACTGGCCTGAGATGAAAGAAAAATACGGTGCGCTTATTCCTTATGTAAAGCACCGGGATGATCTCACATATATTATTGGTGAAATGATCGGAGAGCTGAGTATAGGTCATGCATACATTAACAGTGGGGAAAAACCTAAAGCCGACAGGATTAAAACCGGCTTATTAGGAGCAAAGATTGAAAAACATTCCTCCGGGTTTTTCAGAATTGAAAAAATTCTCGAAGGTGCCAACTGGAGTTCGGCATTGCGTTCCCCTCTCACCGGGATTGGAGTGAATATTAAAGAAGGTGATTTTATTCTTGCAGTTAATGGAAATTCATTAAAAGATACTGATGATATCTATTGTTCTTTAACGGGACTTTCAGGAAAACCGGTTGAACTGCTGGTTAATTCAAAACCTGCGACAGAGGGGAGCAGAAAAGTTATTGTTACCCCTGTTGATGATGAATCAGGGTTATATTATTACAACTGGGTCCAGGAAAATATCAGATATGTTAGTGAAAAAACCAATGGAGAAGTGGGTTACTTACATATTCCTGATATGGTAAGTACCGGATTGAATGAATTTGCGAAATATTTTTATCCTCAGTTAAATAAAAAAGGGTTGATAATAGATGGCAGAGGTAATGGAGGTGGTAATGTTTCCCCGATGATCATTGAGCGTCTTCAAAGAGAAATAACCCGTGCCAACACAGCAAGGAACGTGGCTGATGGAACTCCTGTCCCGTCGAAAATGATGTTGGGACCAAAAGTTCTTATAGTTGATCAATATTCTGCATCTGACGGAGATCTTTTCCCCTATGCATTTAAAAAACATCAACTAGGGACCATAGTTGGTACACGTACATGGGGAGGAGTTGTTGGAATTTCGGGAAGCTTACCCTTTATTGATGGACAGGACCTCAGGAAGCCTGAATTTGCTTCTTATTCATCCGAAAAAAGTGAATGGATCATTGAAGGTTACGGTGTGGAACCGGATGTTTGGGTTGATAATGATCCCTACCAGGAATATGTAGGAAAAGATGCCCAGTTGGATAAAGCTATTGAAGTTATTAAGGAGCAACTCAAAGATTATAAAGCCATTCCCACTATTCCCGCACCTCCTGATAAAAGTAAGTAGAACAATTTTTTATTCAATAACCTGTAATTCCGTTCTGCGGTTCAATGCCCTGCCCTCTTCTGTTTCATTGGTAGCAACAGGTACAGAAAATCCATATCCTTTATATTTTAAGCGGTATTTTTCCACTCCCTTGTTTAAAAGCCAGGTAACTACTGCCAAAGCTCTTCTTTCAGAAAGACCTGCATTGTAATCTTCAGTTCCAATATTATCAGTATGACCGTTTATCTGTATTTTCACAAGAGGATTAAGTTGTAAAAATTCGAGGATTTTTCTCAATTCAATTTCTGATTCAGGTTTCAGGTCAGATTTATCAAATTCAAAGAATATGTTATTAAGAATTATCTTATTCCCGGGTATTACAGGTTGAAGGGGAATATCTTTAAGATACGGATTACTTCGCTCGTGAATTCCTTCAAAAGGAAAATGTCCGGAATAAAACAAATATCCTGTTTTGGAAACATTAAGGGCATAATTTCTACCGCTGGGAAGAGGAACAAGAAAATTACCATCTTCCGGGCTGGAAACAGATTCAATGATCACTTCACCTGAGGTTAAATCTATCAAACGGAAACTGCTCTCCAATCCTTTATATGTTAAAGAATCAAATACCCTTCCTTTCATATAGGAAACCGGATCTGGTCTGACATCAGGATAAAGGATAAATTTATAAATATCCAGGTCAATACCGGAATGTCTGTCAGATGAATAAAATGCAATGTCGCCTGCAGAATTAATAATCAGTCCCATTTCATTATTAAAAGTATTAATCGGATAACCCAGGTTTATCGGGGCACTCCAGGTTTTATCATATTTCATTTCAGACCTGAAAATATCTCCAAGCCCCAGGTTCATATGTCCTTCAGAAGAAAAGTACAGAGTCTTCCCGTCAGGGTGAATAAAAGGTGATTGTTCATTGCCTGGAGTATTAATACTATCTCCCAGGTTAACAGGATCAGACCATATTCCGTTGTCAGATCTATAGCTTACATAAATATCAAGACCTCCTTTACCTCCGGGCCTGTCACTTGCAAAATACAGTATTTTCCCATCGGCTGAAACGGAAGGATGTTTTTCTGAAGATGAAGTATTAACAGGACTGCCGATATTAACAGGGATTGACCATTTTTCTTTAATATTCCGTGATAAATAAATATCACACATGCCTTTCCCATCGGGGCGGTTACAAGCAGTAAAAAACATAAACCTACCATCGGCAGAAAGTGTCTGGGCACCTTCATTATCCATTGTATTTACAGGAGGTCCCAGATTACGGCTTCTGCTCCATTTTCCTTCTTCATTCCTGACAGAAAAATAAAAATCTTCCTGCCGATTCCCAAATGCAATAGGTTTTGATGGATCAACAGGATCGAGAACTGTAAAAATCAGTTTATTCTCATCCAGTGAAAGTGATGGCCAGTATTCATTCCTGGAAGAATTGACTGAATCTCCCAGATTAACCGGTTCAAAGGGTACAGGATTTTCAACCATATTAACCGCAAAACTACATTTTTCCCTTAACCTCTGAATATCTGACTCACTGATCCTCTGAGGCAATGTATATCCCGATAATGTTTTCATATTTTCAAGTGCATCCATGTAATATCCTTTCGAATATTGAATCTGGGCAAGTATATAATATCCTTCCGGAAAATATCCCGGTTTGATTTCCAATCCCTTTTGAAAACTTTCTATAGCCTGATCCAGGTTTCCTGAATCTTTATATACCTGAGCCATCATAAAATATGCTTCGATAAAATTCTTATCAGCTGAAATGGCTTTTTTAAGATAATCAAGGGCCTTTTCATCCATTCTGTTATCAAAGTTCTTTAAAGCTTCAAAATAAAATTTCTGAGCCTTTTTTGACTTTGTATATAGATTTTGCTGTGCTGACATAATGTGATAATTTGTCAGAACCATTATCATTATTACAATAAATCTGATCAGACAATTCATGAAAGGAAGTTTATTTGAAGATAATTACGAATTGAAATATACAAAGTATTCAAAGAAGTATAATGCTTTTGATAAAAATTTACTTATTGGAGCAATGAAAAAGTCGTTCATTATTACAGCAAATATCACTGAAAAGAATTCAGAAAGCAAAATCAAACAGGCTGAAATTATAATTTTAAAGAATTATTTACCTCTGTTTTTGGAGGATACCATATTTTTTCTTCATCAGAATTTCTTATAATCTTTTCTTTAATCTCATCAAGCCTTCAACAAAATAATAATCAGTATATGTCAGTGGGACATCGACTTCGCTGTTCTTAGGCATATTGCCCACACTATGTTTAATAATAAAATTCCCGTTTTCCCCCTTCCTGGCCATGTAAGATTTTGACCCCAGGGTTAATAAGATTTTTTTTGCAGTCTCAATATAATAATCAGCTTTATCTGCTTCTGCATAATCACTCAATTCTACCAGTGCTGAGGCAATAATAGCTGCCGCAGACGCATCTCTTTTAGCAGCAGGAATATCAGGAACATTAAAATCCCAATATGGAATTTTGTCTTCAGGAAGATTTGGATGATTGAGAAGAAAATCTGCAATGTTCCCGGCTAAGTCCAGATACTTTTTCATTCCTGTTTCCCTGTACATAACAACATAACCATATAATCCCCATGCCTGTCCCCTTGCCCATGCAGATTCATCTGAAAATCCCTGATGAGTATTCTTCCTGAGAACATTACCCGTAATTGAATCGTAATCAACTACATGATAAGTACTAAAATCAGGACGAAAATGTTCACGCATGGTTTTGTCAGCGTGGTTAAGACATTTGTTAAAAATTAAAGAATCTTTTTTTATATCAGCAGCCCATAATAAAAATTCAAGATTCATCATATTGTCGATAATAACCGGAAATTGCCAGTTATCACTATCCCATGATTTAATACATCCTACGTTTTTATTATATCTTGTAAGAAGACTTTGTGCACCTGTCAGTAAAATTTCTTCATAATCCTTATTACCTGTAAGCCTTAATCCACTACCAAAACTACAATATAACATAAATCCCAGGTCATGCGTACCTGTATTATTTTTTTGGTCTTTTACCAGCATTGTTCTTTCATGTGCATAATTTAATAATTCCTGGTCACCTGTATGTTCATATAAATACCATAATGTTCCGGGGTAAAAACCTGAACACCACCATTTTGTACCGCTAGTGATCAATTCATTATTAATGAAAGACCGGGGCATAAGGCTATCAGGGAGTGAAGCTTCCATCAGCTTGTATTGTTCCGCAGCAAATTTCAACCTGGAATTAATGAATTCATTATAATCAACCTGATTTTTTTTACAAGCTAAAAGGGAGATAAACAATAAAAATAATGTAATATGATACTTCATGATTCCTGTAATTAAAATTAAAAATAATGATAATACATATTGCGTAATCGATTGCACAAAACTAAAAAAATTCCAACAATAACAAAGAGTAAAATAATTGAAATATGTAGATTTTTATTATAATTGTTTTTTAAGGATATCTTTTAATAGCAATTCTTATTTTACCAAAAACTGAATGAATAAATACACATTTACTATAATTTATGAATTACACACCCTCAAAAAACAGATATTCATCCATGACATACAGGAGATGCGGGAAAAGTGGATTACTTCTTCCAGCGATTTCTCTTGGACTCTGGCACAATTTTGGAGATGTGGATGATTTCGACAATTGCAGAAAAATTATATTAAGAGCATTTGATCTTGGAATTACACATTTTGACCTGGCTAATAATTATGGACCACCTCCCGGGTCAGCCGAAATAAATTTTGGAAAGATCCTTGAAAATGATCTTAAGGACCACAGGGATGAGTTGGTAATATCTACCAAAGCAGGATATTATATGTGGCCCGGGCCCTACGGGGAATGGGGATCAAGGAAATACCTCATTTCGAGTCTTGACCAGAGTTTGAAGAGAATGAAAACCGATTATGTTGACATCTTTTATTCACACAGACCCGATCCGGATACTCCTTTGGAAGAAACCATGTCGGCTCTCGATCATGTTGTACGACAGGGAAAAGCTTTATATGCAGGTATTTCAAACTATTCTGCTGCGCAGACCAGTACTGCTGCCAAAATACTGGATACTTTAGGAACGCCCTGTTTGATTCACCAGCCAAAGTATTCAATGTTTGAAAGATGGATTGAAGAGAAATTGCTGGATATTCTGGAAAATAAAGGAATAGGATGTATTCCGTTTTCTCCCTTGGCCCAGGGATTATTAACAGAAAAATATTTTAAGGGGATTCCAAAAGGTTCACGGGCAAGTAAACCACATGGTTTTTTAAAGAAAAAACAAATAACTGATGATAAAATCATAAAAGTCAAACAGTTAAAATGTATAGCAGAAAAAAGGGGACAAACCATGGCTCAGTTTGCTCTTGCCTGGATTTTGAAAGACAGGAGGATCACATCGGTTTTAATCGGAGCAAGCAGTATTCAACAACTTGAGGAAAATATTGCATCCCTGAATAATCTTAATTTCAGTGAAAAAGAATTAAAGGAAACAAATATTATTTTGTCAGAATAAATACGATGAATAACACTCATATTTTTCATTGGGGGATTTTAGGACCGGGAAAAATTGCCAACAAATTTGCACAGGGACTTCTCTCCCTGCCAAATGCAAGTTTATATGCCGTTGGATCGAGAAATTATGATCGTGCACAGGATTTTGGGAAACGATATGGAGCAGTTAAAATGTATGGTAATTACGAGGATCTGGCAATTGACAAAGATGTTGATATTGTATATATTGCTACGCCACACAGTGAGCATTACCAGCATGTAAAACTTTGTCTTGAGAGCGGAAAGCACGTTCTATGTGAAAAAGCTTTTACCATTAATTCAAAACAACTTGAACATCTGGTAAAACTTTCCCGGGAGAACCGATTATTTTTAATGGAAGCGTTATGGACTCGTTTTCTTCCAACCATTGAAAAGAGTCTTGAGATAATTAATTCCGGTAAAATTGGAAACCTCAAGATGCTGCATGCTGATTTCGGTTTCCAGGCACCATATGACATGAACAGCAGAATATTTAATCCTGCACTCGGAGGCGGATCCCTGTTAGATATCGGTATCTATCCCTTGTTCCTAAGTCTCCTGATCTTTGGTAAACCTGAAGAAATAAAGGCAGTTGCATGTCTTGGAAAAACAGGTGTAGATGAAAGTATGGCGATAATCCTCAAATATAAAAATGGCAGGATGGCAATACTTAACAGTTCATTTATTGTTAAAACCATGACAAATGCGGAGATCTACGGAACAAAAGGTCACATAATCCTTAATCCACGTTGGTTTTCACAAACAACACTTACGCTTTGCCAGCATGAGAAAGAACCAGTTGATATAAAATTTAATTACAAGAATAACGGGTATAATTATGAAGCAGAAGAAGTTATGAAATGTATTAGTGAGGGGCTGACCGAGTCACCCAAACTACCTTTAGCATTTAGCCTGGATTTAATGCGGATAATGGATAATATAAGGGAGCAAATCGGTGTAAAATATGATGCAGACAATAATTAGGTGTCTGTAGAATTTTTCTTCAGAAAATTCCATAAACGGCCTGGTTCGTAGTATTACATTTAATAGATGAATAAATAAAAAACTCCTGCCGGTTAGTTTCAAATTTTCTTTCCAGGTGAAGGATCGGGTCGTTTTCCATTATATTTAAATATTTTGCAACCTTCCTGCAAGCTTTTACTGCCCTGAGTTTCTGTTCTCCTCCTTTAATTTCGATCTGGTACACTAATCTAAGGATGTCAAATAATGATTTATTTTCAAATGAACGGGAGGTTAATCTGGGCAGATTAATATTGGGTATATAATTTATATCATAAAAAATGGGGGTATCATTGAAATACCTGAGGCGTTCCATATAAATACATCCGGATTGTTTTTCAATATCCGAAAGACGGAAGAAGAAATCATCATCCCAGGGTTTGACGTAGGGTTTAATGAGGATTTCTGATCTTAGATTTTGCACTCCCAACGCGGAAGTTGTTCCGGCGATGGATAAAATCCCGATACCCTTGGGAAGTTTATGTACAATACTTCCTTTCCCCTGGTGTTTACGTATAAAACCTTCGTTGACAAGAGCTGACAGTGCCTGTCTCACTGTAGGCCGGGTAAGGTAATGGACCGCGCACAATTCATTCTCAGATGGAAGTAAATCACCTTCTTTATACAAACCATCCACAATCTGCTTTCTAAGAATTTCGTAAAGAAGCCGGTATCGGGGAATATTTTTTTTATTCGCAATCACATGAATAATATTATATCAGAAAGTCCATAATTAATTCAATTATAAATATTTCATTTTCACTTAAGATCATAAAAATTGAAAATGAAATTACTCAAAAATAAATAAAAAATAAATAAAATGCAAATATCACTTGTAAATACAAGTTAATAATTATATATTTGCAAAAATATAAAATACGATAATTTTTATGATATATGAGTCTACTTCGAAAAATCTTATATCCCTAAATCCCCAAAAGGGGACTTTTTGCAAATTGTTGATTTATAAGCCTTACCCCCTGTCTGCCGACAGGCAGGTTTTTAGGGGTTGGGGGGATGTAACCATTGAAATTTAATATTAATACTGTTCAGGGTAGACTCAAAAATAGTAATCACTAAATTCATTTAATTGCAATTCATTACACATATATTATCAAGTTATAATTAAATTAATTTCAAATTACGAAAAAATGGCTGAAGCTGTATTAATGCCACGTCTCGGACAATCCGTAGAAACCTGTATAATAACCAAATGGTTTAAAAACAAAGGAGATATTGTAAATGCGGGTGATTTACTATTTTCCTATGAAACAGATAAGGCTTCATTTGAAGAAACAGCACAAACTTCAGGTATTCTTCTTGACATATACTACAATGAAGGAGATGAAGTGCCTGTTTTGACAAATGTTGCTGTTATCGGTAAAAAGGGAGAATCAACTGAAGCATTTAATCCTGATAAAAAACCTTCCGAAGATATACCTGATTCTGAGGATAAGACTGATAACCTGCCAGTTGATGAAAGAACACATGAAAAAGAAGGAATAATAAAAGATATTAATGAGTTTCCCGGTATAAAAATATCTCCGAGAGCAAGAAATATGGCAGCCGATCATAAAATAGATACAGGATCAGTCAAAGGATCCGGTCCAAATGGCCGTATTATTGCCCGGGATATTGAAAAACTTATAAATGAAGCAGTTAAACACAAACCTACTCCTTCTGTAAAAGAAAAATCATTCGTAAATATTGAAGGTCAGGATTTTACAATTACACCGCTGACTAATCTCCGGAAAATTATTTCTGCGTCAATGTTTTCATCTCTCCAGAATTCCGCACAATTAACTCATCATCTGGGTGCAGATGCAAGACGTATATTAAGCTTAAGGGAAAAGATTAAAAATGAAAAAGCAAAAATCAACTTACCAAATATTACTATCAATGATATGGTATGTTTTGCCCTGGTGAAAGCACTTGTTAAATTACCACATATTAATGCTCATTTTTCAGGTGACAGTATAAAAATATTTCATAAAGTGCATCTGGGTATTGCTGTGGATACCGAGAGAGGTCTTATGGTCCCTGTACTGAAAAACGCCGATGATTATTCACTAAGAGGATTATCAGTTCAATTAAAGGAATTATCCGACACATGTCGCAAAGGAAATATTGACCCTGATCTTCTGAAAAGTGATGCTGCGAGTTTTACAGTTTCAAATCTTGGTTCATATGGAATTGAATTATTTACACCAGTTCTTAATCTCCCCCAAGTGGGAATTCTGGGTATAAATACCATTTCTTATCGTCCGGCGGATATAGGGGGAGGTGTTATTGGCCTGGTTCCTTTTATCGGCTTATCCCTGACGTATGATCACAGGGCAATTGACGGTGCCCCTGCATCAGCTTTCCTCAAAGAGGTAAAACAGCAGATTGAACAATTTGATGACACAATTATTTAAATAAAGTAAGAAATTTTAAAAGATATTTATTATGCCAAAATCACTTAATATAGATCCTGTATCATCCCGTGCAAAAGGAGAACTTAAATTCGGGATTATCCCAATAAATGCTTACGCAAAAACCATTGAAGAAGAAAAAAATAACTTTACAAAGGAAGACTTTATAAGGATTTACCGGGATATGGTGATAATCCGTGAGTTTGAGACCATGTTGAATCTTATTAAGACAACAGGGGATTACCAGGGAATTAAGTACAACCATCCTGGCCCGGCACATTTAAGTATTGGCCAGGAAGCCGCTGCTGTTGGCATGGCCTATACTCTCACCATTGATGATTTTATTTTTGGATCTCACAGATCTCACGGTGAGATCCTTGCCAAAGGTTTATCGGCTATTCAACAACTTGACGATGACAGCTTACTTAAAATTTTGAGATCACATTTTAACGGATCTGCATTACGTGTGGTGGAAAAAGGATTTAAAGGAAACGTCAAAGAATTAGCTATTGATTTTTTACTTTATGGAACACTGGCAGAAATTTTCGCCAGAGAGACAGGTTTTAATAAAGGATTGGGAGGTTCGATGCATGCATTTTTTACTCCTTTTGGTGTATATCCTAATAATGCTATTGTAGGCGGATCAGGCGATATTGCTGTTGGAGCTGCGTTATTCAAGAAAGTAAATAAAAAACCAGGGATTGTTGTGGCCAATATTGGAGATGCCTCTATGGGATGCGGCCCTGTCTGGGAAGGAATATCATTTGCAGCAATGGATCAGTTCAGGACTCTTTGGGAAGGTGAGTATAAAGGAGGTATGCCTGTTATCTTCAACTTCATGAACAATCAATACGGAATGGGAGGTCAAACCAGGGGTGAAACTATGGGATATGACATCCTTGCAAGAGTTGGCGCCGGAGTGAATCCTGAAATGATGCACTCGGAAAGAATAGATGGTTATAACCCTCTTGCTGTAATAGATGCTTTCAGACGAAAAAAGAAAATACTTGCTGATAAAAGGGGCCCTGTGCTACTTGATACTCTAACCTATCGTTTTTCGGGACATTCACCTTCCGATGCTTCATCATACAGGTCGAAAGAAGAAGTGGATTCCTGGATGGCAGTTGATTCCATTACAAAATATGGGGAAGAACTGGTAAAATATGGCATACTTAAAGACGATGATATTAATAAGATCAAAACGACAGCCACTGACCTTGTTGTTAAAGCAATTACTCTTTCCACTAATGATGAGATATCTCCATTATTAGACCTTACATCTGATCCTGAGTTGATCGGGAAAATGATGTTTTCCAATGGCTCTGTTGAAAAAATGGAAAAACGAAAACCTGAATTTCTTATTCCCCTGGATGAAAATCCACGGGTAAAACAAATTAAGACTAAAGAGAGATTTGCCCTGGATAAAAACGGTAATCCTGTATCCAAGATAAAAATGTATCAGTTGAGAGATGGCATTTTTGAGGCAATTATCGACAGGTTTTATAAAGATCCTACTCTTATTGCTTATGGGGAAGAGAACCGTGACTGGGGCGGAGCATTTGCAGTTTACAGGGGAATGACTGAAGCACTCCCATATAACAGGCTTTTTAATTCTCCGATATCTGAAGGTGCTATTGTTGGAACGGCAATTGGCTATGGAATGGCTGGAGGAAGAGTCGTTGCTGAAATTATGTATTGCGACTTCCTGGGTCGTTCCGGTGATGAAGTATTTAACCAGCTTCCGAAATGGCAGTCCATGAGTGGTAATATTCTCAAAATGCCGGTTGTGATCAGGGTATCTGTGGGATCAAAATATGGGGCACAACATTCACAGGACTGGACATCACTGGTTGCACATATTCCCGGACTAAAAGTAGTTTTCCCCGCTACACCGTATGATGCAAAAGGTCTTATGAATGCTGCATTACAGGGAACTGACCCGGTTATTTACTTCGAGAGTCAGAGAATTTACGATATTGGTGAATATTTCCATGAAGGAGGTGTTCCTGAAGGATATTATGAAATACCAATCGGTGAACCTGATATTAAACGTACAGGAAAAGATATAACCATACTGACCATAGGTGCTACACTCTATAAAGCTATCGAAGCAGCTGACATACTAAATGAAAAATATTCTGTTTCAGCAGAAATAATTGACGCAAGAAGCCTTGTTCCGTTTAACTATGATATCGTCCTTGAATCAGTCAGAAAAACAGGAAAGATTCTTTTAACTAGTGATGCTAATGCACGAGGATCATTTTTAAACGATATGGCCCGCACCATTTCAGAATTAGCATTTGATTATCTGGATGCTCCTCCCGTCGTTGTCGGGTCAAGGAACTGGATTGTCCCTGCTCATGAACTGGAAAATTATTTCTTTCCGCAGGCTGACTGGATCATTGATGCTATTCATCAGAGAATCATTCCTCTGAAAGGACATACTGTTAAAAATGACTTTAGTGATGAGATAATACTAACCCGAAACAGGGAAGGTATTTAAAAAGCCTCAATAAGCCCACTCCGAATAATTATATATTTATTAATGATCTCTTCCGAAATGTCTATTTGCAAATTTAATATATTGCTCCCAGTCATACCGTGTTAAATCATGAACTCCCGATCGTATATGATACCCGATATGGCCTTCAGTCAATGGACTGTCTAAGGGGGGCATAGAGGATGGAAGAATTTTTTTATTATAAAGAGAATATACATCACCAGCATAACAGGCAGCAAGAAATTCACCCTCCGGATCAGCCCACTGATCTTTTTCTGCACTTGCTATGTATACAGGTCTTGGAGCTATTAATGCTATAAGCATATGCTGGTCAACCGGAAGCATTTCCTCATTTTCATTGTATTTATTAAAATTATCACAAAACCAGTGAGGGAAATGTGTATTTATTATCTCCACAGTCTCCCCTGCCCTTCTTCGTGAAAGAGCAGCTCCTCCGCATCCTGAATTATTTGATATGACTATTGCAAATCTTTGATCTATGGCTCCTGCCCACAGTGCTGTTTTCCCAAGACGGGAATGCCCGAGGACAATAATTTTTTCGGGATCCACCTCAGAGAGATTTTCCAGGTAATTCAATGCAGATGAAAGTCCATATGCCCAGGCAGCAATTGATCCCCAATTTTCTCCTTTCCTTACAGAATCTTCATATGTATCCGAAAGCCTGTGTATCCCGTTTTTAAAATTGTCATCAAAATCCGGGTCAATATCACCATAATACATAGTCGCCAATCCATAGCCATTAGAAAGAATAAGATCCGTTGGCCATCTTGATATCCTTACACCTCTTGATCTATCGTCTGCCTTGTTCCCAAATATCATAAAATTTTCGTTATCCCTTACCCAGCTGGATGTTATGAAAACACCCGTATCGGTAGTAATTGTATGATTTCCGTAAAAATTCAGTCCTATAAAAACAGGAACAGGCTCCTGTTGATTTACTGGCAAATATAAAAGCAGATCAACTAACTGGGAATCAGTTTTAAATGAATTATAGAAAATCATTTTAATCTGTTTCCTGATAGCATGGATATTTTCAATAATAATGGAATCACTTGTGCATAGCAAAAATTCATGTGATAAACCACCGGATGGATTTTTCCCATATACTTCCTGCTCAAACTGAGAAAGGATGTATGGTCTTTGAATTTTCTCCCATAACCGGCTGTTGTGGATTTTTTGCCCGTCCGGACCTTTTAATAAAGGCGGATAATCTGGTGGAGTTAAATTAGTATGTGTACATGCTGACAAAAAAAGTATAAAAAAAAAGTAAATGGATCTCCTTAAATAACCATTTATGCTAATGATTTGAAACAAATAAAGATGATCTATCGGAATAAAAAATTGATGTGACAAAAATTGTTGTTTCATCCGTACAAAATTTAATTTAAATGGTCGGATGGAACTAACATGTTTTATTGTAGTTTGTTCATCCATATTTGGCTTCGCCGGGCTCGTAAACTCGATTTTGTTTCCAAAACATTTGGATTTCATATCATAAGTTTTTTTCAGGCAATGAAATATGTTAAAAATAGTCACCTTACGAACTTGAACTTTAAGCAGATATATAGTTTCTGGCTGTATTGACAAATGTTTTCAGATTTATTTCGGGAGTATCTGGTGGTAAGGCACAACCAGAATTAAGTATGAATTTATTTGTTCGGGAAAAAACATCCAGTAGCTCAATAGTTTTTGTTTTCACGAGTTCAGGCGTGCCCCTGGCCAGCACTCCGCTTGGATCAATATTCCCGGTAAATGTTATTTTATCATGTACAATATCAAATGCCTTATGCACATCGGTTTTATAGTCAATCTCAAAAGCATCTGCAGATGTTTGCAGCATATCATTCAATATTAAAGCAGTATCACCACAAATATGGAGTGTATAATATAATCCTTCATTATGTGCTGCTTCTACTACTTTTTTCTCATAAGGCAAGGCGAAATTTTTATAAATTTCAGGGGCAACCAGGTCAGGTCCGGCAAGGCTATCCCCATTGGAAAGCATATGGGCTCCTGTTTGTGCCATCAGGTGTATGAACTGACAAGTAGCTTCAGTGCAGTAGTCAAGTAAGTCATGTACCAATGAGGATTCTTCCATATACAGATCCATCATCCACATTTCACTGCCTCTTACCAATCCTGCCAGTGAAAACGGGGACTGATCACAATTACCCCTTACCAGGATGGTATCACCAAAGTACTCTTTCAGAAGACGTACTGATTCCAGCCATATCTGAATATATTTATAATTTTCAACATTCACTGGTTTCAGGGATTTACAATCTGCTAAAACATTAAGACAACCCTTATGTGATCTGGCAGGGGAATCTTCAGGAAAGTCAACAGGTACATCCAGGCTGCCTGCAAGTGTCACGGTATCAATATCTACAAGAATACCATCCAGATCATATTTTTCAACTGATCTTATAAAAGCATCAGCGATTATTTTTGGACTTTCTCTGAACTGTGCCATAGTTACACCTGCTTCCCTTGCTACAACCATAAAATTATGCAACATCACGGGAATTTTATCAGGTTTCTGACCTTCGAGAGCAGCTATCATTCTTTCATATCCGTTCATTTTCTTACATTTTTATTATACAGTTAATCCGGCTTATCATTTCCATCATTGCTCTTCCATTATGATATGGACATTTCCATGGATCAATTTTCCAGTCATTCCGGTAATACGGGGATGGGTCATCTGGAGGTTCAGTAAGGTATGGAACACCAAGGCGATTTACTTTTGTGAACCACTCCCCTCTCTCGTGATCGATTAAATATTTATTAATAAAATCCCAGGAAAGCTTAACAATTTCCCAATATTTATTTTCACCTGTAATTTGAAAAGCGTTCATAAATCCGACAAGAGTTTCAGCCTGTGGCCACCAGTGTTTATTGGTTCTGACATGACTTCCGTATCTGGTGGATTCCAGGAACAAACCACCATCTTTATCCACTGCCACTCTTTCTATGCTATCTGCCATTTTGAGCACAACAGGGCGCATTCTTTTCAGAATCTTAACATCACCAAGGGTTTCCGCAGCTTCCCATAACAACCATGATCCTTCAATATCATGCCCGAAAGAGCAAATCCCTTTTGAATCATTTGCTTCGTTAAAAGATTCGTCGAAGAAAATTCCGAAATGACCGTCCGGACGAATAATTTTATCAAGAAAAATTTCTGTTAATGCTGTAAGCCGGGATTTAACCTCCGGGTCTTTCCAGATTTTATACACAGCTGTCCATGCTTCCAGGATGTGCAGATGTGTATTCATTGATTTTGGTTCATTATTGTCAGCCATACGGTTTTCTGCAAATAATTCCCAGTTGCGTGTAAAAGCTTCCCTATATCCGGGATTTTGAGGATCTCTTGTTTTTTCTTCCAATAAAATATATAAATCCTTAATTTTCTTTAATACATGATCCGTCTTCCTGTATTCATAGTATTTACAGAGCGAATAGATTACAAATGCCTGAGCATAGGTATGTTTGATGTCATTAACCACCCTGTTATCCGATGATAATTCCATATAATAACCACCATAATCCTTATCCTCAAAATCTTCTGTGACTACATTGTATGCTATATCTGCAATTGCACCATACTCTTTATTTCCTGCAAATATAGCTGCGGCAGAGAAAGTCCATAATATCCTTGCATTCAGTACACTTGTTTTATTTGCTGATAATACCGGTGTCCCATAAAGGTCCACAGCAGGATAAAAACCCTTTCGTTCTTTTTCTATTCCATACTTCATCCAATAGGAAAGGATGTTATTAAATAATTCATTTGTGAAAATTTCCCGGTATTTTTTTAATTCTTTAAGTAGTGGTGTTTTCATTTGCTGATAGTTAACTTACTTTAAATGTGGTGTTTAATATAATATTTATAAGAGATTCCGGTAAAATTAGTTAAAGATAAAAAAAATACAAACGAAAATAGGTCAGGGTGGTATTTTAAATTCTAATCCTGAAGCTATTTCAATACATTATGTAAGTGATGCAGTAAATGCTTTATTGGATAACAGGCTTCCTTCCATTACAGAAACCAGGGCTGTTGGTTGTACAATTAAATGGAGAAATTAAAATATATTAACAAGTTATCAAAATTTTTTCTATATTTGTAATTATTCTGAAGTTTGATTTTTATTCATTTTCTCAGGATATTCAGGGAAATAATGAAGTTCTATTCAGGATTAAGAGAATGATAATTTGATAAACTTGTAATTACAAGATTGACAACTAAAAGAGAAATAGAGCAGCATATTAAAACTAAAAGAGGTTTTATTATCGACATGGATGGTGTTATCTATCATGGTAACAAGTTATTACCGGGAGTGAGAGAATTTGTAGCATGGTTACAGGAAGAGAAGAAGAGATTTTTATTCCTGACAAATTCGAGTGAACGGACACCTGAAGAGTTACAGGAGAAATTACACAGGCTGGGCATAAGAGTTGATCAAACCCACTTTTATACCAGCGCACTTGCAACAGCAGCATTTCTATCGGGTCAGAAAAAGAAAGGAACTGCCTATATTATCGGTGAGGCAGGATTAATCAATGCATTGTATAATGTTGGTTTCTCCATGAATAATATCGATCCTGATTATGTTGTTATAGGAGAATCAAGATCATACAGTTATGAAAAGATAGAACATGCAGTAAACCTGGTTCTCAAAGGGGCAAAACTGATTGGCACAAATCCTGACATTTCTGGTCCGATTGAAGACGGCATTGCCCCTGCCACAAAAGCGCTGATTGCTCCCATCGAGCTTGCAACAGGACGCAGTGCATATTTTGTCGGTAAGCCAAATCCACTTATGATGCGTATAGCACTTAAAAAACTACAATGCACAACGGACGAAACAATAATTATCGGCGACAGGATGGACACTGATATAATTGCCGGGATAGAATCGGAAATTGACACGTGCCTTGTGCTAAGCGGTATAACTGACAAAAATACCATGACTGAATTTCCCTATAATCCGCATTTTGTGTTAAATGGAGTAATTGATCTGATATGATAAAAGGAGTTATTTTTGATATGGATGGGGTACTCGTTGACTCTGAACCATATATATGCGAAGCAGGTGTCAGAATGTTCCTGGAAAAGGGTCTGAAAGTTCAGCCCAATGATTTTAAAGAATTCACAGGTATGGGAGAGGATCGTTATTTGGGCGGAGTGGCGGAAAAATATGGCTTTACTTTCAATCCTTCTACAGATAAAGCAAGAACGTACCAGATATACAAGGAACTTGTTACCGGAAATATACAACCTCTTCCGGGAGTTATTTCTTTTATCGGTAAATGCAAAAACAGGAAACTTAAACTTGCAGTAGCTTCAAGTGCTGATAATATAAAGGTCAGGATAAATCTAAAAGAAATCGGCCTTTTACATGATACTTTTGATGCAATTGTTGATGGAGAGGAAGTTACAAAAAAAAAGCCTCATCCGGATGTTTTTCTTAAGGCATTAGAAAAATTACATATAAGGCCAGATGAGTGTCTTGTGGTTGAAGATGCGATCAGTGGTATAAGAGCGGCAATTGATGCCGGTTGTAAATGCCTTGCATTGACTACAAGTTTCCCTCCTGAGAAATTAAAAGAGGCAAACTGGATTAGTAAAGATTTATCTTATGCAAATGATGAATGTATTACCTGGTAAATTTGAGCGATAAGATGGAAAATATCAAACTTAAAAGAGCTGATCTCACCTTGTCACCCATTATCTTTGGAGCGTGGGCAATTGGAGGCTGGATGTGGGGTGGTGCTGATAAGAAGGCTGCTATAAAAGCACTTCAGGAATCTGTTGAAATGGGCATTACAAGTATTGATACAGCAGCAGTTTATGGTTTCGGATCAAGTGAGGAAATAATCGGGGAAGCTCTTAGAAACAAAAGAAAAGAGATCCAGATCCTTACGAAATTCGGGCTATCCTGGTCTGGCAAAAAAGGACATTACTTTTTTTCGTCACAAGACAGCTCGGGGAAAAATGTGGATTTATACAAATATGCATCAAAGAAGCGGATAATTAATGAGTGTGAAGCAAGTCTAAAACGACTGAAGACTGATTATATAGATCTTTATCAGCAACACTGGCCAGATCCTTCAACTCCCGTTGAGGAAACTATGGAAGCATTAAATGTTTTACTTGCACAGGGAAAGATAAGAGCAGGAGGTGTGTCAAATTATGATCCTCAATTACTTGATGAAGCCTGTAAGTACACCAACGTTGTTTCTGACCAGGTACCTTATAGCATGCTTAAGCGCGATATTGAAAAGGACCTTGTCCCCTATTGTAAAGAAAATATGATTGATATCCTTGCATATAGCCCGCTTCAACGAGGTATCCTCACAGGGAAGTTCAAACCCGGTCATGAATTCAGGAAAGGGGATTCGCGTAATACACAACCTTATTACAAGAAAGAAAATATTGAGAAAATTAACAGTTTCCTGGAAAAACTAAAAGAAATAGCAATTACTAAAAATGCAACTTTAACTCAACTTGTTTTGAAATGGACATTATGTCAACCGGGTATTTCCTTTGTTCTCGCTGGCACAAGAGATCCCATGCAATTGAAAGAAAATGCCGGAGCCAGATTTGTTGAGATTTCAGAAGAGGATATACAAAATGTAAATAATCAATTAACTGAATTACAACTTGAATTATGAACTCCCTTGGGGCTGTCTCATAAGTCAAAATATATTTAACCACAAAGCACACAAAGAATAATATAAAGAATGCAAAGTATTGTATATCATGATATATATTTTGAGTCCTTTGTGGTAAAAATCACTTTAAGGACAGCCCCTATGGACTCAATTAAATTTATTAACTTTCATGTGATTATTTATTAATACGTTAACTATGAATAATATTTTACAAAGCTTTCCCGGTATATCAGATTTGCAGGCATGGCATCAGGCAAATCCGGGTAATACTTTGTATTCTGTAAACGGGCATATTCACTCACCCTATTCTTTCAGTTCTTTTCAAAATCTTGAGGAAGCATTCCAAATGGCACATGAAGAAAATGTCCGTGTGCTGGGAATAAATGATTTCTACACTACCACTGGTTATAATGAGTTTTATGCACTAAGCCTGAAATATCATATTTTTCCCTTATTTAATATTGAATTCATGGGATTAATGGAAGATGAAATGAGAAAGGGAATACGAATAAACGATCCAAACAACCCCGGAAGGATATATTTTTGTGGGAAAGGACTTGATTTTCCGGTTAATTTCAATTCAGGTGCATTCAGAAAACTTGAAAATGTATGTTACGAAAGCCAGAAGCAAACTACAGAAATGCTCAGGCTTGCTTCTGACATACTGAAAAAATTAGACTCCCGTCTTTTTCTTGACCTCGCTGATGTTCTCAAAAATTACACTAAGGGGATGTTACGTGAAAGGCATATTGCAAGAGCTATCAGGATTAAGGTATTTGAATATTACACGACATCTGAAGACAGAAAAGCATTTCTTACCAGGCTCTACGGAGGGAAAGAAACTGTTGTTGATATTAATGACCACTCAGCTGTGGAAAATGAGATCCGTTCAGAATTATTAAAAGCCGGGGGGAAAGCTTATGTAAGGGAGGATCAGGAAGCATTTATGAAATTTGATGAAATCATATCAATTATTTATGAAGCTGGAGGAATACCTTTTTACCCTGTGTTACTCGATGATTCAAAAGGTAATCTAACCGAATTCGAAGGAGATTATGAAAAATTGTACCACAATTTAACTGAACAGGAAGTATATTGTATTGAACTTATCCCGGGACGTAATAATATTGAGAAAGTAAGGGAATTCGTAAATTTTTTCCATTCGAGGAAGTTTGTTGTAATATTTGGCACCGAGCATAATACACCTGATCTTACACCTGTCACTGTAAAAGCAAAAGGGGAAACAGAACTGGATGATCAATTAAAAAAGATATCTTATGAGGGAGCTTGTGTGATAGCTGCGCATCAATATTTACGGGCTAAAGGCCATAAAGGATATTATGGGAAAAAGGATGATCCGGTTTTTAATCACAGGGAAGAATTTATTGACACAGGCAAAGCTGTAATAAATTATTTTATATGAACCATTTACAAGATTTAATTGAAATAAGCCGCTATTATGGAAGGCAAAAAGAATACACACTTGCCGGCGGAGGTAATACATCCTATAAGAATGAGCAACATATCTGGGTAAAGGCTAGTGGTGAGAATCTTGCTGATATTAATGAGGATGGATTTACTGTACTTGACCGTAAGAAGGTAAAACTTATCGGCATGAAAACTTACAGTAAAGATCTCCGGGAGCGGGAAAAACAGGTTAAAGAAGATCTTCTGGCAAGTAAAACTGACATAGACAATCCCAGGAGACCCTCAGTAGAAACTTCACTGCATGAGTTACTGGAATATTCATATATAGTGCATTTACACCCAACTTTAGTTAATGCTCTTACCTGTTCAAATAATGCGGAAAAAGTTGCGCTGGAATTATTTGGTGAAGAAGTCATGTTTACTGGATATGCCGCAGGATATCAATTATTTAAAAATGTTCAGTCAGAAATTACCAGTTATCGTGATCGTTATGGAAAAGATCCTAAGATAATCCTGATGAAAAATCACGGTGTTTTCGTCAGCGCTGAAAGTATCTCAGAAATAAAAGATTTGTATAAATACATCACAGACAAAATAAAAAGCAAGCTCCCAAACCTATTAAAAGTTGAAGAATTTCCTGTTAGGGATGATATCACAACTATTCTGCCTGCCATAAGGATGATAATATCAGAAGACAAACCGAGAATACTTAAAATAAGGAACAACAACTTAATTAGTTATTATTATACTGACAATGAGTGTTTTGCCAAGGCATCGATGCCTTTTACTCCTGACATTATTGTATATTGTAAGGGAAAGTATATTTATATCAATGATTCCTCTTCACCGGAAAATATTATAGCCTCATTTAGTAAACAGTTAACTGCTTTTAAAAAAGATTATAATTTTTCCCCTCACATTGTCGTGATAAAAGATTATGGTGTAATTGCTGCAGGGGATAATGCACTGGCAGCAGAGACTGCCATGGATGTATATGAAGATCTTTTAAAGATAAGTTATTATTCTGAGGCTTTTGGTGGCCCGCACTTTTTAAATAAAGATAATATTGCATTTATTGACAACTGGGAGGTAGAAAGCTACCGCAGGCAGATAGCAAAAGGGATGGCAACGAGGAATGAAACAGAGCAGAAGATAGTTATTGTTACAGGAGGAGCCCAGGGATTTGGTGAAGGTATTGCCGAATCGTTTGTAAAAAATAATGCCAACGTCATTATTTCCGATCTGAATGAGGAAACAGGTAAAAAAACATGTGAAAGATTACGTAGCATGACATCGAAAAACCAGGTATATTATGTAAAGACAGATGTTACCTCGGGTGAATCAGTAAAACATCTCATGCTGGAAACTATTAAAAGGTTTGGAGGTCTTGATGTTTTAATTTCGAATGCCGGGATTTTGAAAGCCGGAGGATTAGAGGAGATGGACCAGGAAACCTTCGCGATTATGACAAAAGTAAATTATGAAGGATATTTCCTTACTGTAAAATATGCTTCAGAAATATTGAAAATTCAGGCATCATTCAGGGAAGATTATTTTACAGATATAATCCAGATAAATTCAAAATCCGGGCTTAAAGGAAGCAATAAGAACTTTACATATGCGGGAAGTAAATTCGGGGGAATAGGACTTACCCAGTCTTTTGCGTTGGAACTGGCTCCATATCGTATAAAAGTCAATTCCATATGTCCGGGAAATTTCTTTGAAGGACCTTTGTGGGCTGATCCGGAAAAAGGACTGTTTATTCAATATCTCTGGGCAGGTAAGATAAAAGGAGCAAAAACCATAGATGATGTAAAAAAATATTATGAAGAACAGGTTCCGATGGGAAGAGGATGTAAAGTGGGAGATGTGATGAAAGCTATATTATATTTAATTTCACAGGAATATGAGACAGGACAAGCGATACCTGTAACAGGAGGACAAATAATGCTGGGATAGGCTTTGACAACCAAAGTACCGGTTTTAATAGTCCAGGTTATGTGATTAAAACAGGTTAAATTATTTTAGTAAAATATAAGGATTGAGTCAACTCTGAAAAGTCATATTATTTCAAATATCGCCACAGATTCACAGATTAATTTGTATTAATTAATTGATAATCTGAGTAATCTATGGCAATTCTTTCTTTTTAAATTGAAAATATATCTTTTCGAAGCGGACTCAAGATTCAAAAAGAATAGATAAGGGATATCCTAACTTAACATTTTGTAGAAAAACAGTATTATAAAAGATAAAATAAAATTCAATGAAGACAAAAGCAGTAAGAATTTACGGAAAGAAAGATCTCCGGCTGGAGGAGTTTGAGCTTCCGGAGATGAAAGAAGATGAAATACTTGCACAGGTTATTTCCGACAGTATTTGTATGTCATCATACAAGGGTGCACAACAGGGATCTGAGCATAAAAGAATACCTGATGATATCCATATTCATCCAACCATTTTTGGTCACGAATTCAGCGGTATAATTATTGAAGTGGGTAAAAAATGGAAAAATAAATTTAAAAAAGGAGAAAAATTCTCTATACAACCTGCTATTAATTACAAAGGCAGTTTGGATGCTCCTGGTTATTCATACAGGTATATAGGAGGAGATGCCACTTATATTATCATTCCAAACGAAGTAATGGAAATGGACTGTCTCCTGCCCTATTATGGAGATGCATATTTCCTTGGCTCACTTTCAGAACCACTCAGTTGTGTAATAGGTGCTTTTCATGCCAATTATCATGTACGAAGCGGAACATACATTCATGACATGGGAATAAAAGAAGGAGGCAATATGATTATTCTTGCCGGATGTGGTCCGATGGGGCTGGCGGCTATTGATTATGCAATACATTGTGACAGAAAACCTGGATTTTTAGTCATTACAGATATCGACCAAAAAAGAATTGACAGGGCAATGAAATTGCATACTATTGAAGAAGCAGCAAGACAAGGCATAAGAATGATTTATGTAAACACTTCAAATTATCCTGATACTGTGAAATATCTGCTTTCACTGACGGATAACAAAGGATATAATGATGTATTTATTTTTGCTCCTGTTAAACAGGTTGTTGAACAGGGGGACAATATTCTTGCATTTGACGGGTGCATGAATTTCTTTGCAGGGCCTTCTAATCCTGAGTTTAAAGCAGAAATAAATTTCTATAATATGCATTATTCATATACTCATTTTGTAAGTACAAGTGGGGGAAATAATGATGATCTTAAAGAAGCTTTACAGATGTTGAGCCAGGGAAAAGTCAATCCTGCGGGAATGATTACCCATATTGGTGGTTTAAATGCTGTAATAGAAACTACCTTAAATCTTCCAAATATACCTGGTGGTAAAAAACTTATTTATACCAATTATAAAATGCCTCTTACTGCAATTGAGGATTTTCACAAAATGGGTGAAAATAATCCGTTTTATGCTCAGTTACATCAATTAGTTCAGAAACATAACGGATTATGGAATGTGGATGCTGAAAGATATTTAATGGAAAATGCTGAAAAAATATAAGAATAGTATTTATTCGTTGAGTATTTCAACTGCAAATTCTATTGAGATATAATTATTATAACTCATACAAACGTCAGAAGCAAACCGTATCCCATTTGACAGCATTTTCCCCCATTTTTTTGCAGGTAGGTGTTCAATATCTTTTTTAGTAATTCCGTCTCTGATTAACGTCCAGATAATTCCCGCATTAAAATTATCTCCGGCACCAACAGTACTGACAGGATTTAAATTCTGAGCAGGAACATGCATCCTGTTTCCGAGAGTTATCAGGTCAACCCCGTTTCGGTTCTGTGTGTAAATAAGATTCGCGCTACTCTCACGACTGATGATCTGAAAAGCTTCTTCTGCATTTTTTGCATTGAAAATAAGATTAAAATCATCATCGGATCCTCTTATTATATCAGGATATTTCAGATTTTCCATTATTATGGGTTTCAATTCAGCCAGCTCCTGTAGATGAGGTTTCCTGAAATTCGGATCATATACAATAATAGTTCCGCTATTAACAGCTTTTTTCAAAGTATATTCAAGATAAGGGCGAATTTCTTTGGTAAGTGAGAAAAGGCTACCAAATAACACGACATCATCAGGACAAAAATCTATTTCAGGAAAATTTAAACGGTTTTCAGAACTGCTTTTATAAAATGAATATTCAGCATCGTTGTTATCATTAAGAAAGGCTAAAGCAACTGTAGTTTTTCCATCCTCTGAACGATTTGAATACAAGGTATTAACCTGATTTTCAATAAGAAACTGATTTATTTTTTTTCCAAGAGGTTCCATGTCCGGTCCGAATTCACTTATCAGATATACTTCTACCCCAAGTCTTCCGAGGCTTACAGCACTATTTAACATAGCACCACCAGGCCTGGCACTGACAGGTTCGTCATTTTTGAAGATTATATCGCAAACTGTTTCTCCTATGGCAAAAACCCTGGGCATAAATGTTTACTTAACTAATTGGGAAATAGCCTTGAAATATTCATTTCCGCTATATCTTAACAGTTCAAATAGAATGGATTCATAACTGGAAATTATGGCACCTTCTTTAATCATCCTTTTTAAGGCAACTTTTTTATCATGAGGTCTTCTTGAAGATATACAATCCTCGATAACCACAGGGATAAAATTATTTTGAATTAAATCAATAGTTGTTTGGAGTATGCATACATGAGATTCAATTCCTGCAATTATTATGTGTGAAGATTTACTTTCCTTTAAAGTTTTCATGAAGTTTTTTTCATCACAACAGGAAAAAGCAGTTTTTTCAAAAAATGGATAATTATCAAGCTTCATTTTCAGGGAAGGAATTGTCATCCCTAAACCTTTAGTATATTGTTCTGTAACAATAACCGGAAGGTTCAGTATTTTGAATCCATTTATTAAAATGCCCAGGTTCTTTTCCAGCTTTTCCTTTTCATGCATATGAGGAAATAGTCTTTCCTGGACATCAATGATCACTGCCAACGAATTATCTTTTATAATTCTCATTTTGAGTTTGCTTCTTTTCTTGAAACATCGCCAAGGTAACCTCCATGATGTCTTTTGGCATAATCGGAGTAAGTAAAACCGATTTTTTTCATAAGCAGAACAACAAGAATATCACCAATGACAGTCATGGTAGTTGTAGAAGTAGTAGGTGTCAGTCCCAGTGCACATACTTCTTTCGGATTACCGGTATATATAGTTACATCCGCAATTGCAGGCAAATCACTCCGGGGATTTCCGGTAATAAGAATAACAGGAATTCCAGCATAAAGATTATGTGTCAGATTAACAAGTTCAATTATCTCACGTGTTTTTCCTGAATTGGATATTAATAGCAAAATGTCATGTTCCCTGATTACTCCAAGATCTCCATGTTGTGCTTCACTAGGATGAAGAAAAAGTGCAGGAGTACCGGTTGAACTTAATGTTGTGGCAATATTATCCGCTATTTGTCCGGCTTTGCCCATACCGCTGGTAATTATTCTTCCCCCCTCAATATGAACCTTTTTGTAAATCAGGTTTAAAGCTTTTTCATAACTATCATTAACAGGAATGTTTTTCACTGCCTCTGATTCATGTAATAATAATTTTCTAACCTCATCCAGTAGTGATTCTGATGACATGTTTCTTAAATAATGTATTTTATTTACTTTCTTTTATAGTTATCAGTTTACTATATTCTTATTTTGCTGAATTCAAATATATTTCAGTAATTTTATCAAAGGATTAAACTGTAAATAACAAATATCAAATATAAGGTTTTTACTAAGAGGATGAATAAAACGCTGAATAAATAACCTGATTTTTTATCTTTGTGTTAGTTAAGTAATTATTCCACATAAAAGAACTAAAAATATCAGGAAATATGAAAACAATGGCGCTTACGGGGATCAGGAAGATGGCGATGATGGAAATTCCTGAACCAGTGATAATGAATGACACTGATGTTATTGTAAAAATGAAAGTAATGGGGATCTGTGGTTCTGATATTCATTATTACAAAGATGGCAAAATAGGAAGTCAGGTTGTACATTATCCATTTACAGTTGGTCATGAAGGTTCAGGAGATGTTTATAAGGTTGGGAAAGCTGTAACAAGAGTAAAACCTGGGGACCGTATAGCCATAGAGCCTGCAATGCCTTGTTTTACATGTGATCAGTGCCTTACAGGGAGGCACAATACTTGCAGGCGTTTAAAGTTCCTGGGATGTCCCGGGCAAGCTGAAGGATTACTTTCAGAATATATAGTTTTACCTGAAACCAGCTGTTTCCCGATAACAAATAAAATCAGTTATGATGAAGCCACTATTTCAGAACCTTTGGCAATAGGTATTTATTCAGTAAAGAAATCCATTCCTATGCAAAATGCAAAGATTGCCATTCTCGGCTTTGGCCCTATCGGGATGAGCGTATTGGTATATGCAATTGCACAGGGAGTTAAGAAAGTTTTTCTCACAGATAAAATTGATGCAAGGTTGGAAATAGGCTCTAAATGCGGTGCGCATTGGACAGGAAATATTAACAAAGTTGATATAGTTAAGGAAATCAATAAAGAAGAACCTTTGCTTCTTGATGCGGTTTTTGAGTGTTGCGGAAAACAGGAAGCTTTAGACCAGGCAGTTGAAATATTAAAACCCGGAGGAAAGCTTATGATTATTGGTATTCCGGAATTTGATCATTGGTCGCTTAAAACTGATGTCACGAGACGCAAAGAACTTACCATTACCAATGTCAGGAGGCAGGAAGGTTGTGTTGAAGAAGCATTGAAGGTAATGGAGGAAGGAAAAGTCAATATAAATCTCATGCCTACACATCGGTATAATTTCAGGGATACAGGGAAAGCATTCCACCTTGTATCAGAGTACCAGGACGGTGTGATGAAAGCAATGATTGATTTTGAATAGGAAACTATGTTTGATTAAAAGGTGGTTTGTGGAATAGTGAAAATAAAGCGACTTCCTTCATTTAATTTACTTTCAACCCAAATTTCACCACCATGGCGTTTAATAAATTCTTTACATAAGATTAATCCGAGGCCTGTTCCTTCTTCATCTCTTGTGCCCTTTTTAGAAAAATGACTTTCAATCAAAAAGAGTTTGGATATCATTTCTTCAGGAATTCCGACACCCTGATCAATCACTGCAACTTCGAAGTGATCATTTTTATGATTTGCAGAAATGGTTATTGTACCACCAGTATGTGAGAACTTTACTGCATTAGTCAATAAGTTTCTTATAATCAGACTTAGCATGTTGAAATCGGCAATACAATAAAAAGGACTTGATACTTTCCTGACAATTTTGAGATTTTTAGCAATATTCTGACTATCAAGTAATTGTATGTTTTCTTCAATAATTTTATTGAGGTCGAGTTTTACAGGGTTGAAACTTATTTTACCAGATTGCAGCCCTGACCATTCCACTAAATTTTCGAGCAGTTTCAAACTTTTTCTTGCAGATTCTCCTAATAATCCGGAAACTTTTGCAATTTTCTCTGTTTCCATATTTATGGCATGATCAGTCAACATTTCTGTAAGTAATAATATTGAATTAAAAGGATTCTTTAAATCATGTGAAATAATAGAAATAAATTTATCTTTGGTAATATTCAGCTGTTTTAATTCTTCATTGGTTTTAATTAATTCCTCCGTGCGATCTGCCACTGTTTTTTCGAGATCTATATTAAGTTTCTCTAATTTTATGGATAATAATTCTGTTTGTTGAAATGCTCTTGAAACCTTCAACGAAATAAGATAGGACTGGGAGATCATAAAAAACAGGAATCCGATTGGAGCAAAATATCCTGTTACAATAAGGTCCATTCCAAATAACATATCATTAATGCCAAATGCAATTGGGATAAGCATACCTATGAGTACGATCCAGGCAAACTCTCTTTTCCTGATCACAGCAAGGATAAAACCATATAATAAATAAAGTAAGGCAAGAAGAGTCAGGAAAAAGAAATAGTTAACAAATAATAAATAGGTGGAAATTGGAGTGAAAATAACAATCAGAGTATGAATTATAAAGAACCACCCTGATATCCTTAAAGCTGATCTGTCTATTTCAACCGGGAATAATTCATGAGCATACAAATATAACAATCCCACCACACCCATTTCCATGAGCCATATTTTATAATAAGCGCTCATTCCAAGCCCGGGAACAAAATGCAGGATAAGTTTATCACCAGCCCATATAGATAACATTGCCAGAAGGAGACAAATCATTGCAAAATAAAGGTTTAGCCTGTCTCGTGGCATTAATAAAAACAACATCAGGTGATACAAAACCATAATTAATAAAATCCCGAATGCAAGTAAAAACAAAGCTGATTGCTTATCAGAGAAGCTCATTATCTGATCCCTGTACCCAAGAAGAACATGATCATCCATTCCTCCCTGGTTACTGTCAAAAAAATTTGAAGCATGAATAACGATTTCTATTACTGAGGATTCCGGAAGGAAAGTAAATATTTTAGGTTTAACATGGGGTTTAAAGTTCTCAGATGTTTTTGAAATAGTGCCATTGCCTCCAAAAAATCTTCCATTTATATAAATATGATAAGCTGAATGGCACTCTACTACTTTCAGGGCAAGAGGTAAAGCAAATTTATCGTTTATAATATTATCCGGCAATTTAATACGAAGCCTGTAACTTGCATAACCAAAAACTTCCGTATGAATATTGTCGTTCTTAAAATCTGTCCAACTCCTTGGTTGGAGTATAAAGCAGAAACCAGTTAACGGATCAGATCCCGGTTCAATAAAATCATTCCAGTAAAATTCCCATTCTCCCCGGAGTTTAAGGATCCCTGATTTTTCAAAATCATAATTTGTTAAATCAATAAAACCTTTTTCTGCGACCGGTACTGCAGATAATAAATTTATTACTGATGCAAGAGAAAGCAGGGCACAAGTAATAAAAATCTTTATAGGTTTAGGATGGTTGATCATTAATCATGCTTTACACAAAACTAAAAAATATGATGTAAAGGGAAGATATTATTTGCATAAAAAATACATTTGACAGGAAATATTTATTTAACCGCTTGTGCGGTTTGGTATTATTTAGATTACAAAACATAAAATAATTGTCAAATGTATTTTAAACGTGGGCTGTCTTATAAATGTTTTTTTACCACTAAGGACTCAAAGTATGCACGAAGGACACAAAGTATATATTCTGATATACAATACTTTGCGTTTTTTCTGTTATCCTTTGTGTGCTTTGTGGTTAAACATATTTTGACTTATGAGACAGCCCCCGGAAAATTAAAAAATTTATAATCTCCTATAGTAAAGTTAGATACAATAATACTTTATCATTAATGCCAATTTTTCCTTATAAAAAAAAACACGAAGAATTACATATCATCTTCGTGTTTTATTCTGTATCCTCAAATGATTTTTTAATGTCAGCCTGAATAAAATGATCAAATTAAATTTTTAATATTTCATCCAGTTCCTTAATGCTAGCACTAATTTCTTCATTAGTGACTTCATGGTCTTCCAGTTGTCCTTCAAAGTATTTGTCATAAGCGGCCAGGTCTATTAATCCATGCCCTGAATAGTTGAATAAGATAGTTTTTGAGGATCCTTCTTCCCTGGCTTGTTTTGCTTCTCTTATAACTGAAGCGATTGCATGGCTGGTTTCCGGGGCAGGAATCATACCTTCGGTTTGAGCGAAGAGCATTCCTGCCTTGAAAGTTTCAATCTGTTTAATTGCCTGGGCTTCAATTAAATTATCCTTTAGCAATTGACTAACAATAGATCCTGCTCCATGATATCTTAAACCTCCTGCATGAATTTTTGCCGGGATAAAATTATGTCCCAGTGTGAACATAGGTAATAAAGGGGTTAATCCCACAGTATCTCCAAAATCATAACGGAATTGTCCCCGGGTAAGTTTTGGACATGAAGCGGGTTCAATGGCAAGTATCCTGGTTTTCTTCCCTTCAGTAAAATTTTTACCTAAAAATGGCATTGCAATACCTGAGAAATTTGATCCGCCACCAAAGCATCCAATAACAACATCAGGGTAGTCTCCTGTCATTTCGAGTTGTTTCATAGCTTCCTGTCCGATAATAGTCTGGTGGAGCAAAACATGATTTAATACACTTCCAAGAGAATACCTGGCTTCAGGGTCTTTAACTGCCATCTCAACAGCTTCAGAAATAGCTATTCCAAGGCTTCCGGGAGAGTCAGGGTTTTTAGAAAGGATACTTCGTCCTGAATCTGTTAATTCACTGGGAGAAGGTACAACGTCAGCACCCCATAAATTCATCATGGATTTTCTGTAGGGTTTTTGGTAATATGACACTTTTACCATAAACACGTTAAGTTTAATGTCAAAAAACTGGCATGCAAATGCCAGAGCACTGCCCCATTGTCCTGCACCGGTTTCTGTTGTGATCTTTTTTACTCCTTCTTTATAATTATAATAAGCCTGAGCCACTGCAGTATTGGGTTTATGAGATCCCGGAGGACTTACACTTTCGTTCTTATAATAGATCTTTGCAGGGGTATCCAGTGCTTTTTCAAGGTTATAAGCCCTGACAAGGGGAGTAGGCCTCCAGATACTATAAATATCAAGAACCTGATCCGGTATTTCGATATATTTTTCAGTGGCCACCTCCTGTTTTATCAGACCCATTGGGAATATAGCAGCCAGGTCTTCAGGACCAATCGGTTGCTTTGTTCCGGGATGTAAAGGAGGTAATGGTTTGTTTGGCATATCAGCCACAATATTATACCAATGCTGAGGCATCTCGCTCTCGTTCAGAAAGATTTTACGGATTTTTGTCATTTTACTTATTATTTAATTAGTTACTAAATAGTATAAACTAAAACAGGCAGGTCGTAAACGCCCTGCCTGTTTATGTTAATATTTTTCAGATATCAAAATACAACCATGTTGTTTACGACTTTTTTATTAAAAAAAGCCACCACCACCAACAGGATTGTATCTTAATAATGTTTGTCATTGTTTCAAATATGGAGCAAATGTAAAAATAATTATTAAAAAACAATGGGAAATATTAACTTTTTTATAATTATCAAATCAGGTAGTTAATTAATATCTTTTGTTTATGAGAATATCCTGTATTTAGATGAAACCAGCATTAATATTCCCAGCAATACGAACAATCCTATATTACCTGCCAGGTATGCATAATCTTTAAGTGCAAGTAAAATAAATATGAAAATATATAAAACAGATAGCATCCCTCCTATCACCATTACAATCCATCTTTTATTTATCAATGAATAAAAGAAACCACATAAAAGACTTATTGTTGCTATGGACGAAACGAGATATGCAGGATTAAATCCCAGTTTTTCACTTAATGCATTTAAGAGGGAGAAAAAAAGAATAAGAGCAAAAGCCACAAGTAAATAATAGAAAATATGTATTCTTTCTGATGAGCGAATCTCAAAAATTACTAAAACAAAAAATGTGAGAAGGATGAACAGTATTCCATATTTAGCACATCGTTCAGCTTTCCTGTAATGGTCGACCTCAATTATCATATTAACTCCAAAAGCTTCTTCTTCAGGGGAAAATCCTTTCCCATTCCATACTTGTGGAAAATTCCTGTTCAGATGAGTAATAAGCCATGCTGCCTTGAAACCATCAGTAGTTATTTCTTTTTCAAAAGGAATGAAATTACCCTGGAAGGATGGTGCTGTCCAGGAAGAAACTATCTCAACTTTTGTAGTTTTACCAACAGGTGAAAAGGATATACCTTCACTTCCTTTTAACTTGAAGTTAGTATGGAATAATCCAAAACACTTCCTTTGAATTTCAGATGAAATATTCGCGGGGAAAGTAATTCCATTATTAAACACATCAGTCTGTGCGATACCAGGTTCTGCTTCGATAGAAAGGGAATCCAGGTGAAGTACAATGCCACCTGTTAATCCTCTATTATCTGAAATTCCCAGGGAAACGTATGCCTGATCCCAGTAATAAATATATTCATCTGCAATATTCAGGTCATCAAATGTGAAATTTCCGATTATTTCAATATCAGATTCATATACAACTGCCTCATATATCCCCCTGTATCTTACTTCAGGTTTAATTAATGCCTTAAACATAATATTTTCAGGAAGAATGTGAAGTGTGGTTGTTGTGTATTTCCCTTCTTCAGAAACAATTTTTTTACCCGGAATATTAAGTACAGGTCCGGTGATTGTTTGAAAGGATGACCATAGATTTTCAATCTCTTTCTTCGCCTCGTCAGCATAGAAGGAGCGTTCCCTGATTAAATTTTTCACCATTTCAAGAGGAATAAGTAACGTCAAGCCTAGAATTCCTAATAGAATCATTTTCATGGTAAAGGTCTCATACCATCTTTTTGTTTGAAGAGTCTGTTTTTCCATTTTAATAAATTTAAAGTACTTTGAATTACAAAGTGAATAAATAAAAAAATTATTTGTTTTCGATTAGTTTTTCCAATGCTTCAATATGTATTTTAAAGGCCTCATGGCCTCTTTCTGTAATAGAATAAACTGTATTGGGTTTCTTTTTTATAAAACGTTTTTTTGAAATTATATATTTATTTTTTTCCAGTGTTCGTAAATGACTGGCTAAATTTCCATCTGTGACATTCAGTAGGTCCCGAAGGTTAATAAAATCCATTTTTTCATTAACCATCAGAACGGACATAATGCCAAGCCGAACCTTGTTTTCAAAAGATTTATTAATATTTGATATAATATCTTTCATCAGGATATAATTAGGATTTTTAATGGTCTGATGGAACCCACATGTTTTAATGAATTATATTGCCTTCGGCGAGCTCGTAAACTCGGTTCATAAGTGTTTGTGTTTGCAAAACATGTGGGTTTCATCATTTATATTTAAAATGCATATATAATCCATAAATTATATGGAGTAATCCAAAACCTGATACCCAGAAAAGAACAGTATATCCAGGAAAAATAAGACAAAACAAGCCTAGTATGATTTCTATCATTCCAAACCAATATATTTCTCCTAAAGTGAATTTTGAAGCGTTGACCAGAGCCAGACCATAAAAAATCAAAGTAATTGATACAGATACATACATAGGTATCTTTCCTAATGTTATCATTATAAAGAATCCACCGGTAAGAAGAGGAATAGCGAGATTCAACAATAATCTTCGTGATATGGGAGACCAGATTTTATGCTTGTTTTTTCTTGCCTTAAGTATTGAAAAAAACAGAGCTGCCACGATTGAGAGAATTAAAACAACCAATGCATCAGAATATAATAATCTCAATATTCGGGAAGCTTCTTTGTTGTAGAGAAATGATGTCATGAACCGGTCAATAATCAGAATATTATCAGATATAAAAATCCTGGCAACAATTACTCCCGCAATGGCAAAACATCCCATAAAGATACCAGCTAATCCGCTAATTGAGAGGAATTTCGTAGAATCCTCCATAATTCTTTTTATTGTTTTAATATCTTCCAGATGGCGGTTGTTATTATTCATTACTATAAATTTTTTAATTTTTAAAGTACTTTGTGTTACAAAGTAAAATAATATTATTTAGATTTCCAAAAAGAAAATAGATAATTGTAATTTATACTTTCCGGAGGGGTCTAACCTTTAAAATACAAGGATCAATTTGCAGAATAGAATATGTAAAATAAAAATTAATTATTATTACAAGATTTATAAACTTAAAAAGTGACTTTTATTTTAGATAATTATTAATCTCTTCGGCTGCTCTCCTACCCGATCTGATTGCTTTTACTACGAGACTGGCACCGGTCACTGCATCTCCTGCAGCAAAGACTTTATTAATATTAGTTTGTAAGGTATTTGATATTTTAATATTTTTCCTGTTATCATATTCAACACCTAAAGAATTCAGCAGACCATCGTGTTTAGGATGTAAGAATCCCATTGCAAGAAGAACAAGGTCTGTTTCCAATTTTTCATTGGTGCCTGGTACTGATGAATAATTTGCGGGAGAGTTCCCATTTCCTTTCCACTCCACCTGTTCCACCATTGTATGTGTCACACGGTTTGTATTACCAAGGAATTTTATTGTTGACAGACCCCATTTACGTTCACAACCTTCTTCATGTGATGTTGACGTTTTTAGAATTTTCGCATAATAGGGCCAGGGATTATCAGGTGCTCTTTCAACTGTAGGTTTAGGAAGTATCTCAATCTGTAAAATATGCCTGGCTCCCTGTCGTTTTGCGGTACCGACGCAATCTGATCCTGTATCTCCACCCCCGATTACCAGTACATTAAGGTCTTTTGCTGATATCCTGTCTTCAATTGATATATTTATCCCATTATTTATCCTGTTTTGTTGAGTCAGGAAATCCATAGCGAAGTGGATTCCCTGTAATTCCCTTCCTTCAACAAGGATATCTCTCGGTTGCATTGAACCTATTGCAATACATACCGCGTCAAATTCAATTAGAATATTATCACACGGTATATCTTTACCTACCTCTGTATTTGTGATAACTGATACTCCCTCCTCCCTCATCAGATTCAACCTTCTTTCAACAATGAATTTTGCAAGTTTAAAGTCTGGAATTCCATACCTGAGCAAACCTCCTCCAAAGTCATCTTTTTCATAAATAGTTACATTATGTCCCCATTTATTGAGCAAATCAGCACATGCCATACCCGCTGGTCCACTTCCTATTACAGCTACTTTTTTCCCGGTTCTGATATGTGGTAACTGAGGTTTCATATATCCTTCAGCAAATGCATGTTCAATGATAGCTACCTCATTTTCCCGTATTGTTACAGGTGCCCCGTGTAACTCAAGGACACAGGAATGTTCACAGGGTGCCGGGCAAATTCTGCCGGTAAATTCCGGAAAATTATTTGTTGATAATAATCTTTCAACAGCTGCTCTCCAGTCGCCTTTATACAATAAATCATTCCACTCAGGAATAAGATTATCCACCGGACACCCCCAGTGACAAAAAGGTATACCACAGTCCATACAACGAGAGGCTTGCAGTCTCCTGTCTTCTGAATTCAATACCTGTTCAACTTCACTGAAATCATATATCCTCTCCTGTATCGGACGATTTCCGGCTTCTTTTCTCTTTATTTTAAGAAAACCTCTTGGATCTGCCATAATTACTACAAAATTTAATATATTATCAAATCATTTCTAATTACTTCTCATGGTGAATATGTGACATAAATGACGGAATTCATAATGATACGCCTTAGCTTGTCTATTACAGTCAGGGCATGCCCTGACTCTACTCATATACCCAATCACTCAAATACTATATTATATCCTTATATCTACATCAGTGTCAACTTCTGCGATTTTTTGTTTCAATGCTTCAAGTTTTTCTTCCTGTAATACTTTTTTATATTCGAAAGGAATGACCTTAATAAATTTCAACAGGTATTCATCCCAATTGTTTAATATCCTGTTAGCCAAAGGGCTTCCGGTATAGTAATGATGCCTTGAGATTATAGCTTTAAGTTCCCGGATATCATGGAGGTCTTCCACCAGGGATAATTCTACCATACCCATATTACAGTAATAGTCAAAATCTTCGGCTTCATTTAAGACAAATGCTATTCCACCACTCATACCTGCAGCAAAATTTCTTCCTGTTTTACCCAGTACTACGGTAAATCCTCCTGTCATATATTCACAACAGTGATCACCGGCTCCTTCAACCACAGCAGTTGCTCCGCTGTTCCTGACACAAAACCTCTCCCCTGCAATTCCATTAATAAAAACTTCACCTGATGTGGCGCCATATAATACTGTATTTCCTACAATTATGTTTTTTTCCGGAGCATATTGTGCATCTTTTGGTGGCACGACAATAATTCTCCCTCCTGACAGACCCTTCCCCAGGTAATCGTTTGCATCACCTTCCAGGCGCAATTCAACACCGTGAGCCAGGAAAGCCCCGAAACTTTGTCCTGCTGATCCAATAAAACTACATTTTATTGTGCTGTCAGGGAGACCCTCATCCCCGTATTTACTGGCTATATTTCCTGAAAGCATAGCTCCTGTTGTCCTATCCGTATTTTTTATCGATCTTGAAATATTAACTTCTTTACCAGAATCAATTGCAGGTGTAGACATTCTGATCAGGTCAACATCCAGAACTGCTTCCAGGTTACAGGGACGGGGAGTTGTAAATCTCATATCAACGGAGTTATTTGGAACATAAGTTAATACAGAGAGATCAACAGTTGAAGCTTTTTTGTTATTTATATCTTTTCTTAATTCCAGCAAACCGGCTCTTCCGACGATATCGTCAAATCTTCTGAAACCTGTTTCTGCCAGCAACTCTCTGACTTCTTCAGCAATGAACCGGAATAAGTTAACCAGATGATCAGCTTTGCCGTGAAATCTCTTTCTGAGTTCGGGGTCTTGTGTTGCAACACCAACAGGACATGTATTTAAATGGCATTTTCTCATTAGTACGCAACCTAATACAACAAGAGCGCTTGTTGCAAAGCCGAATTCTTCGGCACCCAGGAGACCTGCAATAAAGACATCTCTTCCGGTTTTTAATTGTCCGTCAGTCTGCAGTTTTACATATTTCCGCAGATTATTTAATACCAGGGTCTGCTGAGTTTCAGCGAGTCCCATTTCAAGAGGCAGACCTGCATGTTTTATTGAGCTTACCGGGCTGGCACCTGTTCCACCTTCTGTACCGCTTATGGTGATAAGATCTGCTTTAGCTTTTGCCACACCTGCTGCAATGGTTCCAACTCCGGTTTCCGAAACAAGTTTCACACTAATTAAAGCTTTGGGATTTACATTCCGCAGATCAAATATCAGTTGAGCGAGGTCTTCAATTGAATAGATATCATGATGAGGAGGTGGGGATATAAGGGTGATTCCCGGAATTGAATGTCTTGTTTTTGCTATAATCTTATCTACTTTATGACCTGGCAACTGTCCCCCTTCCCCGGGTTTAGCCCCTTGTGCAATTTTTATCTGTATTTCATCTGCGTTAACCAGGTAAGCTGCTGTAACACCAAATCTTCCTGATGCTACCTGCTTTATTGCACTTCTTGTATTTAATTCCCCGGATGCAGGTATATATCGTTCAGGAGACTCACCTCCTTCACCGGTATTGCTCCTGCCTCCGATCCTGTTCATTGCAATGGCTATGGTTTCATGAGCTTCCCTGCTGATGGACCCATATGACATCGCGCCTGTAACAAACCGTATCATAATCTTTTCAACTGGTTCGACTTCCGATATATCAATTGGATTTTTACTGATATTAAAAAATCCCCTGAGAAAAGCAGGCCGTCTTGTTTCCTCATTGACTATCGAAGTATACTCTTTAAACCTGGAGTAATCACCAGTCTTGGTGCTCCACTGGAGCAGTGCAATGGTTTCAGGGTTCCATGAATGATGTTCACCTTCTTTCCTGTAAGCATAAAGGCCAGAAAGAGCAGGTGAAATTAACCGGTCTGCTTTTATATTATATGCAGCATTATGCCAGATAATGGTTTCTTCAGCAATTTCAGACATTCCGATACCCCCTATTCGTGACACAGTGCCTGTAAAATATTTATCAACCACCTTCCTGTTAATACCAACCGCTTCAAAAATCTGCGCAGCACGGTAGCTCCGGAGAGTTGAGATTCCCATTTTGGAAAGTATCTTAAGTAATCCTTTATTTATAGCTTTTATATAATTTTCTTCAGCTCTCTGATAATCGAGTTGTATAGACTTGTTAAGCACAAGATTTTCAATTACAGCAAAGGCGAGATAAGGATTAACGACAGATGCACCATAACCAAATAAAAGTGCAAAATGATGGACTTCACGGGCATCAGCAGTTTCGACAACAATGTCAATCTGCATTCTTTTTCTTTTATCAATAAGATAATGATGAACTGCTGAAACTGCAAGAAGTGATGGAATAGCTGCATATCCCGGTTTAATTCCGCGGTCGGTAAAAATAATGTAGTTTTTCCCTTCGTCAACGGCTTTTTCCGCATCACGACACAGTTCATCCAGGGCTTCAGTTAGTGCATTTTCACCTTTACAAACAGGAAAATGCATCGGAAGCACAACAGTAGAAAATCCTTTGTATTTAAGATTTTTAATAATCTGGAAATATGTATTATTAATAACAGGCGATGTAAACTTAACCATCTTGCAATGCTCTGCAACTTCATCCAGGAGGTTTTTCTGCAAAGAGCCGATATATCCGGTAAGGCTCATAACGAGTTCTTCCCTGATGGGATCAATAGGAGGATTAGTTACCTGAGCAAAAAGTTGTCTGAAATAGGTGAAAAGTCTGTGTGGTTTTTCCGAGATGGCAGCAATGGGAGTATCATTACCCATTGAACCCACAGGTTCATTCCCCGTTTCTGACATCGGTTTTATGATCACATTAATATCTTCATCAGTGTATCCAAAAGCTTTCAGGCAGGTATCATATTCTTCTTTAAGATTAACAACAGCCTTCTGCCCTGATTCAATTTCATGCAAAGTAATCCTGTTTTTTGCAAGCCATTCGCTATAAGGATGCTGTTTTGCAAGATCCTCTTTCAGTTCAGGATCATAATGTATTTTCCCTTCTAAAGTATCAATAAGTAACATTTTTCCTGGTCTCAGTTTTCCTTTTTCCCTGATTTCAGAAGGTTCAATATATTGCACACCAGTTTCAGAGGCCATAATTATCAAGTCATGATTTGTTATAAGGTACCTTGAAGGTCTCAGACCGTTACGATCCAGCATTCCCCCTACATATCTTCCATCCGAGAACACAAGAGATGCAGGGCCATCCCATGGTTCCATGATTGTGGAGTGATATTCATAAAAAGCTTTTAACTCAGGAGGGATGGGATTTTTCACATTCCATGATTCAGGAATAAGCATAGCAAGTGCATGAGGTAATGTTTTTCCACTCATAAAAAGAAACTCCAACATATTGTCCAGGGAAGCAGAGTCACTTTTATCAGGTTCAATTACGGGATAAATTTCCTGGAGATCACCGAGTAAATCAGATTTCAGGATAGATTCCCTTGCCTGCATCCAGAAGCGATTTCCTTTCACTGTGTTAATTTCACCGTTATGAGCAAGCATTCGAAAAGGCTGCGCAAGGTCCCATGTAGGAAAAGTATTGGTACTGAAACGGGAATGTACTAAAGCTATTGCGCTCTGCATTTTTGAATTATGCAAATCAAGGTAATACTCACCCAATTGTTCTGATGTAAACATACCCTTATAGATCAGCACTTTTGTTGAGAGAGAAGGAATGTAGAAGAAATTTTTTTGCTTTAATTCTGAATTACGGATATAATTTTCGGTCTTCTTGCGGACAATATATAATTTTCTTTCAAGAACATCCTGGTCATAATCTCCACCAATGAATATCTGCTTCATTTTTGGTTCCGAAGAAAGCGCAATTTCTCCAAGGCAGGAGTTATCGACCGGGACATCACGAAAACCAATTAATTCTACATTTTCCTTATCAATCTGGGTGAGCAGTACCTGTTCACAAATTTTTGCTTCAGTTGCATCTTTTGGAAGGAATATTATTCCGGTTCCAAACTGACCTTCAGTAGGAAGGACGTATCCCTGCATAAGATAAAAATCCCTCGGTATCTGTATCAGTATACCGGCACCATCGCCTGTTTTATTATCAGCACTTTCAGCCCCCCTGTGCATCATATTTTCAAGCACCTCCAGTCCTCTGCTGATAATATCATGTGACTTTTTCCCTTTCATGTGGGCAACAAAGCCAATTCCGCATGCATCATGTTCAAATTCATTTCGATATAAGCTCAAGGCTTGTTCACACTCTTTCATATTATTAAATTATTTAAATTAAAAAAACCGTTCTGCAATTATGTGAGAACGGTTTTCGTTTGGCTTTCATCAATAGAATACTATCCTCACATAAATATATGGCACCTGTTCAGGTGATAATTCCTGTTAATTCTTTTATTCATATAATTATCATTTGATTTTACAAAAATACAGATGTAATTTTACAAATCAAAAGTTTTTACCGATTTTTTTTAACATTTTATAAGTTAACTATAGTTTTTATTAACAAATTATTAATCTACTGTCTTGTTAATTTAACAGTTTATCAGCCTGATAATATATTCCCTGGTAATTTCTTTTTTAAAGATTATAAACCGAAATACGCATGTTTTATAAACAGGAAAAGTTAAAAACCGTTTCTTTAAAATCCGGACAGAAGGTTTGCCCATCAACAAAATAATTAATCTGAAAGCAGCTATTTTTAAATACACTAAAATTGCACTATATTGTGCATAGTAAAATCTTAAAAACATATCATCATGAAGAATATTTGTTTTCTAATTTTTATGGTTACCTGCATTACAATGGTTAACAATTCCTGTCAGCAGGAAGAAGAGTGGAGAAAAATTTTCAACGGTGAAAACCTGGATAACTGGGAAATGAACCTTGGCACTTCGCTGGGAAGTAATTTCGACAGCTTAGCAGCACAAGCAACTGTTGATAAAGTTTTTTCAATAGCGGAAAAAGAAGGAGAGAAAATAATTCGTATTTCCGGTGAGATCAACGGGTCACTGGCAACTAAAGAGACTTTCAGCAATTATCATCTGCGAATGGTTTTCAAATGGGGAGAAACAGTCTTTTCCAGCCGTAACAGTGGATTATTATATCATAGCTTCGGAGACTTTGGTGTTACTCATGGAACATGGATGACTAATATTGAATTTCAATTAAAGCATGAAAATATTGGGGATACTTATCTTATGGTCAATACCTGCTGTGAAACTGCAGCAAGAAAAGATGAGGAAAAGGATATGTTCTTTTATACTCCGGGAGCTGAAATAATGGCATTTGGGGAGCATGCGAACGGAAAATCAATTAAAAAGAGTCAGAATGCTGAAAACCCCCTTGGTGAGTGGAATACATTGGATCTTTTTTGTTTTGGAACAAAAGCAGTCCATGTAGTAAACGGGGTAACAGTTATGGTTAACAATAATACGGGTGTATTTGAGAATGGTGTGGTAAAACCTCTGAGTGAAGGTAAAATCCAGCTACAATCAGAAGGAGCCGAATTATATATAAAGAGCATGGATATTAGGAATATTAAGTCATTGCCTGAATCAATCTGATCTCGCTTCATTTTCTATCAACACGAACTATTTATTTAAGTCATGCAGCATTTTATATAAATGTGCGTCTTTATCATGAAGTACAATGAAAAACCAGGGTAAATACCAGAATATTCATCAGGACTTATTACAAGAGTGTTTAAAAGGAAGCAGAAGAGCTCAATTCAGGATTTACAGGTTATATTACAAAGCTATGTACAATACCAGCTTCAGGATTGTGAACCAGAGACAGGAAGCTGAAGATATAATGCAGGAATCGTTTTTAAAAGCTTTTACTCACTTAAATGAATATAAGGGGGATGTGAGTTTTGGTGCATGGCTGAAAAAAATAGTAATCAACATGTCTATTGATCATGTAAGAAAACGAAGAATTTTATTTAAAAACATTGATGAAATAGATAGTTCAGAAATTGCAGAGAAAACTGAAGAAAATATTGTAACAGAGAAGATGTCCCCGGAAAAAATTTTTAAAGAGGCAGAGCTGCTGCCTGATGGATACAGGATTGTTCTTTCACTTCATCTTATTGAAGGATTAACACATGAAGAGATAGCAAAAATATTAAAAATAAAACCATCCACGGTAAGATCACAATATGTAAGAGCCAAAGCACAACTACTTAATAACCTGATAAAGAAATATTTAACATGACAAACCTTGAAGATAAGATAATAAAAAACAGAAATTCTGCAGACAACAAAGAACCCAGACCGGGACATATGTTGAGGTTTTTCAGAAAAATTAATATTAAAAGTTCTCCAAATATTAAAGTGATAGTTATAAAGTATGGTCTTGTTGCAGCAGCAAGCGTTTTAATAGCTATTCTGATAACCGGAATAGTGCCTGATGAACGCTTTAATAGTTATGAAAATAATATTCCGGAAGAAATCAGTTATGTGATCAGTTATTATGAAAGTATGAGTGACAAACTGGTTGAAAGTATGAACAACTTAAACAAGGAAGAAAATATTGATATAAGCAAAATTATTAATGATATAAAATTGTACGAGGAATGGAAAGCAGACATTATTGGCGACTTTCAGAGGTTCTCTGATGATGAGCGTGTACTTAATGCCTTGATCGAATTTCATAAAAATAAAGCAGAAATGCTTACTGATATCTATAACCAGATTACTGGAAGAAATAATGAAAGCGGGAACAGTGAACCGGAAGTTAAAAGTTAAAAAAAACAGAGTGTTAGTGAAAATAAGCAGGAGATTTAATTATAAATGACAGGCAGAAAATACAGTAAACAATAAGATTAGAATTTTTGCAGGAAGACTGGTTGCTGAAGCTGGTGATATTCTCAGAATACATTCTAATGAATTGATAATAAATAAAATAAATAAAGATGAAAACCACAGGTTATAGAACAATATTAGCGATACTTTTATTTATATCTATATCAGCTAATGCACAAGTAGCTGAAAAAGAAATTAATATGGAGTTTAAGGCTAATAAGGACTCAAAAATCAACATCGACAGCAAATTCGGGAAAGTGGAAATTCTGAACTGGGACAAACCATTAATAACTGTTGATGTAAAACTCACTGCTGAAAGTGAAAATAAAGATCTGGGAACAGAGACCCTTGATAAACTTTATTCAGAAATAACTAAAGAGGGTGAAGAAATTTTCATTAAAACAATAATTGAAGAAAGAATAGTATCTACTCCCGGAAAAAAGGTTAAATTTTCTATTGATTACACGATATATGCACCAGTATGGATAAACGTAAAGCTCTTAAATAAGTATGGAACGGTATTTATTGAGCGGATTGACGGAACAGCAGATATTACAGTGCAATATGGGAATCTTACCATAAGGGAATTAGGCAGGCAGAATGACAAACCAATTAATCAGCTGATACTTGCATATTCCCGTGGTACAATAGACAAAGCATCCTGGCTGAAGGCAGATTTATCATATTCGAAATTAAGTATTGATGAAGCAAGAGCAGTGGTTGCCATAACAAAATATTCTTCATTTTCCGGTGAAAATATAAGTTCTCTGGTCTCTGATTCGAAATATGACACATATTCTGTTAACACTTTATCTAATTATGCCGGGCAAATGAGATACGCAAATCTTAAAATAAATGAATTATCAGGGAAATGTGATATTACAAGTTCATATACAAATGTTAAATTTGAAAATATATTACCCGGATTTGAATCAATCGTAATAGACAATTCCAGGGGAAATTACAAATTAAATATTTCCCGGGAATCTTCATTTTCCCTTAATGCTGAAACTTCACGGGGTGATATTGTAGTGGAAGGCATGAATGATTTAAATAATAAAACAGTGAATTCAGATAAATCAATTTGGGGAACATATGGAGATGCAGATTCTGGGGGAGAAATAAAGATAAAATCCACAGACGGAAATATCAGGATCACAATATTGTAATTGTAAATAATTCAGGATAATAATCACAGGTACATCATTGAAAGTATCCCAACAGTTACGACCATATATATTAATGTAAGCGGCAGTCCTACCTTAAGAAAATCGGTAAATTTATATCCTCCCGGCCCGTATATCATCAGATTTGTCTGAAAACCGACAGGAGTCATGAAATTAGCAGCGGAAGCAAAAGCTACTATTAAAATAAATGGTACAGGATTCAGTTCCAAAGCAGAGGCCATAGTCAGGGAGATTGGGAAAGTAATTGCTGCGGCAGCTTTTGCAGTGATAAAAGCTGCAAGGACAGATGTTATAATGAAAATACCTAAAAGTACTGACATGTCCCCATAAGGCAGAAAAACTGTTATGATAGAATTTGCCACAAGATCAGCTGCACCTGTTTTCACCATTGCAGTGCCGAGAGCAATAGACAAAACTATAATAATGGCCAGGTTATAATCTATACTTCTGGAAAGATCTTTAGGATTAGTAATTTTAAGAGCCAGAGTGGCAATCAGCACAGCAACAAGTCCCATGAATAATTTTATGACATTCAGAGCCGAAAGGCCGATGGCTAATACAAGTCCACCCAACAAAACAGCTGATTTATACCATTCGAGTTTAACAAAACGGCGTACTTTTGATACAAGATAAAAATCATTATTATTCTCCGAAAGAGGAAGGAACTTATTCCCTGTAAACAAAAGGAGAATATCCCCTGCCCTGAGCATTGTAGTATCAAGTTTTTCCAGTATTCTCACTCCATTCCTGTGAATTGCAATAACTGCAGCATCAAACCTGCTTCGGAAATTTACAGTTTTTAATGTTTTCCCGATCAGAGAAGAATTCTGGCTGATAACTATTTCAATAATTTCAGTTTTTTTTCTTTTACTCATCATTCCTATTTCGGGTATTTGCAGACCACTTTTCTGACTGATTATTTCAGCTATATTACGGGGCTCACCTGAAAATATCAATAGATCTCCTTCATTCAATATAAATTTATCAGAATAATTCAGCACTTTAATTTCATCCCTGATTATTTCGACCAGTTCAAAATTTTTATTCCCGACAAAACCAGCCTGGTCCACTGATAAACCATGTAAATGTGAACCTGTTCTTACTCTTGCTTCTACAGTGAATTCCCTGCTATAACTGGGATGGTCAGACAAAGGTTCAGATCGTTCAGGCATTAATTTGTTACCCACAAAGACAAGATAGAAATAACCAATGATAAGCATGGTTAAACCTACAGGAGTGAAATCAAATATTTTTAAGGGTTCCAATCCCGGAATGATATTTTGTTCAAGTACCATGCCATTAACAATAAGATTGGTGGAGGTACCGATGAGGGTAACAGAACCCCCCAAGATTGCAGCGTATGATAAAGGCATAAGGAATTTTGACGGAGCGATTTTTTTTCTTTTACACCATGAATGCACATAGGGTATCATTACAGCTACAAGAGGTGTATTATTGAGTATTGAACTGAATGATCCTATGATGATGATCATCCTGCTCAGGAATCCCCTGCGTGTTTTGGCGCCTTTGAAAATATAATCAAAAATCACCTCAATAACGGCCGTTTGCCGGATAATGTCACCCAGAAGTAACAGGAGAATTACAACCGCTATCTGTTCGTTGGCAAATCCGCTTAAAATCTCTGAAGGAGTGAGGATACCGAAAAAACCCAATATACTGATACCTATAACAAATGTAAAAGAAGGGCCTAATAATCCCCGGTAAAGAGAAATGAGAATCAGGACAATTATTATAAAAACCAATATTATGTCAAATGTAATCACTGACAGTAACATGTTTATAAGAAACCTGCAAAATAAAGGATAATTTTATAAAAACAACAAAATAATGGTTTGATTGAGATTTTCAGTACCAAATTACATAACTATAGGGGGACTTTTACAAGTTGCTAATGTAAGATGGCTCCCCCTGTCTGCCCTGTCTGCCCTGTCTGCCGACAGGCAGGCGACAGGCAGGCGACAGGCAGGCGACAGGCAGGCGACAGGCAGGCTTTTGGAGGCTGGGAGGTTTAACCATTGAAAATCTTAAATTCAATTTCCCGGAGAGGACTCAAATCTACAATTCAGGAGATTTTACTTAAAAAAATTTGTGTACATTTGAATTTATTAAATCGCAAGTCTTATTATTATTCAACAACCTGTTTAAAGTCCTGATAAACAGCATCTCTTATCCATTTTATCACTATGTTGAAATTTTTTAGTCATTATATTTCTTTAGTGTGCCTGGTCTTGATTGTATTATACGATATTCAGGCCCAACCTGTAAATACCACACGGCCGAAAGTCGGCATTGTGCTGAGCGGAGGAGGAGCAAAAGGGCTTGCGCATATTGGTTTTTTAAAGGTGATGGAAGAAGCGGGTATCAGACCTGATTTTATTGGTGGGACAAGCATGGGGAGTATAATAGGAGGATTATATGCAATAGGATATTCAGCCGATTCATTGGAAAAAATCGCAAAAAATACCGACTGGCTTTCACTTCTCAATGATAAGATTTCAAGGAGAGACATAACTCTTGAAGAAAAAGATGATAATGATCGTTTTATCGTATCCTTCCCTCTGAAAGAGAATAAAATTATAATTCCCTCCGGTATTGTCAATGGTCAAAATATTGAGAATACTTTAAATATGTATTGTGCTCCTGTTTATGGAATAAGAGACTTCAATAAATTTCCTGTTCCATTCATTGCAATCGCTACAAATATAGAAACAGGTGATGAAGTCGTTTTCCGGGAAGGATACCTTCCTGAAGTAATGAGAGCAAGTATGGCTATTCCAAGTGTCTTCAATCCTGTTGAAATAAATAACATGCTCCTGGTCGATGGTGGTGTTGTCAATAATTTTCCGGTTAAAAGAGTAAAAGAAATGGGTGCGGACATAATTATTGGAGTTGATGTAGGATTCCAATATTATCAAAAAGAAGAACTTAATAATATCATTAAAATAGTTGAGCAGACAGTGTTTTTTTACGGGGAGGAGCTCAACACCCTGAATAAAAGTCTGGCTGACTATTTAATAGTACCTGAATTAAAAGAATTTAATGCATCAAGTTTTAATGCAGTAGACACTATTATTGCCCGTGGAGAGGATGCAGCAAGAAAAATTCTGCCCGGTTTAACCAGGCTTGCTGATTCATTACGAACTTTCGAAACAGATTATCGTGTAAATCAGGTATCCCCTGTATTAGATTCTTTGTTAATCAATGAAATCCATTTTACTGGTCTGCAAAAGGTTTCCCCTAAGCTGGTCTATGGTAAACTGCAACTTATTGAAAACACCAAATACACTACAGAAGATATCAAAACTGCCATAGATAGGGCATTTTCAAGTTTATATTTCGAGAAAGTTACCTGGCAACTGGAAGAGCTTGATAATAAAGAAGTAAAACTTACTGTCAATGTGAAGGAAGCTAAAGGAGGGCTTTTTAGGGTCGGGCTGCATTACGATGCCAGTTACAAATCCGCAATACTGCTAAATACAACTTTCAGAAATCTATTAATGGATGGATCAAAGTTATCAGGCAGCATTAGCCTGGGGGAAAACCCATTTCTGAATCTCAGTTATTTTAAAAATAATGGATGGAAACCAGGTATAGGGATAAATACGGATTTTATTAACCTCGATATATTTGAATATGATGAAGAGGGACGGAAAATCTCCAGCATAGCATACTATGAAGGAAGTATTCAGTTATTCACACAATCTATTATAAGAAATTCACATGCATTAGGATTAGGGACTGAATTTGAACGGGTAACCCTTAAACCACGGATATATCCCAGTGTGAATATTGAACCCGGAAGCAGTAACTATCTTAGTTATTTTGGATTTGTGAATATGGATACATATAACAATGCTTTCTTCCCTCAAAAAGGATTAAAAGCTTACTCTGAAATGAGAATTATTACACAAAAAGAAAATGATCCTGTAATTTTTTTATATGGAAGAATAAGTAAAGCAACAAATATTAGCCCTAAATTCACTATTATTACTCATGCTTACGGAGGTATTACAGAAGGAGATTCCATCCCTTACCCCTATTTATTTTACACAGGAGGAATTAACCCGTTGAGACGTAATGGATTGATCCCTTTTGTAGGTATGAATTTCCTGGAAAGAGCTGATAAAAATGCTTTAATACTTAGGGCCGATCTTCAGTTTGAAGTCTTCAGAAATTTTTTTGTCACATTTAAAGGAAATGCAGGTAATCTGAAATCCAACTTCAATGATCTTCTCACAATTAATGATTTAATCTGCGGTGGTGGTATTACATTTAGTTATAACAGCTGGATAGGGCCTATCGAATATACACTGATGAGATCATTAAACAAGTCGGGATTATTGAGTTACCTGAATATCGGGTACTGGTTTTAGGAGGTTAAAATTACTTTTGATTTTTCCTTTTTATTGTTGATATTTGTGCAATCGATTGTTCGGTTTTTATGAGTAATAATAAAATTACAATACATGATATTGCAAGGATACTGAATGTATCACCATCCACAGTATCCAGATCGCTGAACGGGAACCCGAGGATCAGTGAAGCAACACGTAAAGCCGTTGAAGAGCTTGCACTTAAACATCATTATCAGCCAAACGTTCTTGCCTCCTTTTTACGGAAAGGTAAATGTAAAACTGCAGGAGTAATTGTTCCGAGAATCAACAGGGTTTTTTTCTCAAATGTTATAGGAGGTATTGAGGAGGTCCTGTCACCTGCCGGATATTCATTATCTATCTGCCAAAGCAATGAACAATATGAAAAAGAACTTATCAACTTAAAAATGCTGATGAATCTTCGGGTAGATGGTATTATCCTATCTCTTGCAGCAGAAACAACAGATATTAAACACCTTGAAGAACTCATAAACAGGGGACATAAGCTGCTTATGTTCGATCGCATTGCTGAAAATCTGGATATTGACTACGTGAAAATTGATGATTATAAAGGTGCATATCAGGCTGTATGTCACCTGATCGAACAGGGATACCAAAATATTGCACATCTTTCAGGCCCTCAGCATATAAATGTCTACCGTGACAGAAAAGCCGGGTATGTACAGGCTTTACGTGTTCATAATTTACCTGTCAGGGAAAATTTTATTATTAATAATACATTAACCAAAGAACAGGGCATAGATGCCTTTAACATTCTCATTACTTTAAAAAATAAACCTGATGCAATATTTGCTGCAAGTGACTTCTCAGCTATCGGGGCATTGATTGCAGCAAGGGAAAGAGGAGTCCGTCTTCCTGAAGAGATGGGGATAGTTGGATTTGCTAATGAACCTTTTACAGAATTTGTGATGCCTTCCCTTACTTCAGTAGATCAGAACAGTATTGAAATGGGAAGAACAGTAGCAAAAATATTTCTAGAAACCGGAGATAGCAACAAAGAAACAAGGGAAAAGATGAAAATAAATCTTGAGCCCAGGCTTATTATCAGACAATCAAGTAAAAGAAAATAGTATATTAATTAACATTATTAATTATGGCTGTAACATTTGAGATAAGATATGCTTGTCATCCTGAGGATGCGAAGCATTATGACACAGAAAAAATCCGAAAGGAATTTCTTATATCAAATCTTATGATTCCTGATACCATTAAGATGGTTTATACTCTGAACGACAGGTTTATTATCGGCGGTGCAGTCCCTCTGTCAGAGGTTCTTGAGCTAGAATCTATAGATCCGTTAAAATCAACTTATTTCCTGGAAAGAAGAGAAATAGGAATAATAAATGTAGGAGGAAAGGGAATTATTGAAGTGGATAACGAATCATACATTCTTGACACCAGGGATGCATTGTATATAGGGATGGGATACAGAAAAATAAATTTCAGGAGTGATAATAAAGATCAACCCGCTCATTTTTATTTTAACTCTGCCCCGGCACATAAAGCCTATCCTGTTAGAAAAGTAAGTTTGGAGGATGCACAAAAAACAGAGCTTGGCAGCCTGGAATCATCAAATGCCAGGAGAATCAATAAACTACTGGTAACCAGCATTATAGAAACCTGCCAGTTACAGATGGGAATGACTGAACTCCAACCCGGAAGTGTTTGGAATACCATGCCACCACATACTCACTCGAGGAGAATGGAAGCATATTTTTATTTTAATTTACCGGAAGGACATGCTGTTTGTCATTTTATGGGAGAACCAAAGGAAACTCGTCATATATGGATGAAAAACGAGGAAGCGGTTATATCTCCCCCCTGGTCTGTTCACGCTGCAGCAGGAACAAGCAATTATCACTTTATCTGGGGAATGGCAGGGGAAAATCTTGACTATGGTGATATGGATACAATTCGTCCTGATGAACTCAGATAATAACTAAATAAATATTAAACATGTCAATTAAATTATTCGACTTAAGTGGGAAAACAGCCCTTGTCACAGGGGGAACACATGGTCTGGGCATGGCAATAGCCAAAGGTCTTGCATATGCAGGAGCAAATATTGTAATAAATGACATCTCTGAAGAAAAATTACAGAATGCTGTTAAAGATTACAAACAAATGAATATTACAGCACATGGATATTTTTTTGATGTAACAGATGAAATTCAGGTAAAAGATTCAGTAAAAAAGATTGAAAAAGAGGTTGCTCCAATAGATATCTTAGTTAATAACGCAGGTATAATCAAACGTATTCCTATTCTTGATATGGAAGTGGATGATTTTAAAACTGTTATTGATATTGACCTGGTAGCACCCTTTATTATGGCAAAAGCTGTCGTACCGGGAATGATAAAAAGAGGTCATGGGAAAATCATAAATATGTGTTCAATGATGAGTGAACTGGGAAGGAATACTGTTTCTGCATATGCAGCCGCTAAAGGGGGCCTTAAGATGTTAACAAAAAGCATGGCCACTGAATGGGCAAGGTTCAATATACAGGCAAACGGAATTGGACCGGGTTATTTTGCAACTGCACAAACTGCTCCTATTCGGGTAAACGGACATCCTTTTAATGATTTTATTATTAGCAGAACACCTGCAGGCCGATGGGGTGAACCTTCAGACCTGGCCGGTGCTGCAATATTTCTTGCTTCACAAGCATCAGATTTCGTAAATGGAATCGTCCTTTATGTTGACGGCGGCATTCTTGCAACTATAGGGAAACCCTCAAATGAAGATTAAAAAAGTATTATTATCTTACAATAGTTCGTTAAATTAAAAAAACGCGAAGACGCAAAGGCGCAATATGTTGATTATTAACAACATAGGAAATCTAAGTCAGTATTGTTAAAATGCTCATTATCAACGCAATATAAAAGTTTAACAAATTGTTAATTTTAAATTCTATGAATAAGTTATTTCTGTATTTCGTTTTATTCATTTTCGCCTTAACATCTGGCGTTAACTGCACACACCAGTCGAAAATCCTGCTTAAATTCAGTAATTCACTGAATATCAACAGAGAAAAAGAAGTAATTGTATTTGAAAACAAAGAGTTAACAAATCTTATCGGGGAATTTCCTGTAAATAAAATACCTCTGTTCATTTCAGGAAATGACACCTTAATTGTACAATTTGTAGATTTAAATTCTGATAAAATACCCGAGGAAATTCTTGTGGAAATTAGTCTTAAGCCAAAAGAAAACAAGGAAGTGAAGGTTAAATTCATATCTCCGGAGAAGTATCCGGTTTTTCCTCAAAAAACCAATCTTCGTTTTGCAGCCAAATCAGATCTTAGTACCGAACTTCAGGCAGCAACAAGGGTACAAACCGATCAGACAAAAATTACTTCAACTGTTTTTCAAATGGAGGGACCTGCATGGGAAAATGATAAAGTAGGTTTTCGTAATTATTTCGATCTCAGGAATGGAATGGATATTTTCGGGAAAAAAGTTTCGGAAATGGTTCTGGACAGTGTTGGATTAGGTCAAAGTTATCATGAGATCAGTGACTGGGGAATGGACATCCTGATAGTGGGCAATTCACTGGGCGCTGGTGCTGTTGGAATAGAAAAGGACGGCAAATTATACAGAATCGGGAATAATGGAAACGGAACTTTTGAAAGAATGTATGAAGGTCCTTTAAGGACAGAATTCCGGCTGGATTTCCCTGACTGGGAGATGGAATCAAAAGAATATTTCATTACTCATTACATTTCAATAACAGCAGGGCAATATGCATACAAAAACAATATTTTTGCCAGTGGATTACCGGAAAGTGCATATATAATTTCCGGAATGGTAAACAAAATGAGTGATGAACTTTTTATTGAAAATTCAGATGGATATATATGTCTTTATACTCATGCGAAGCAGGCTGCAGATTCAGCATATCTTTCTATGGCACTTCTGATACCGGAAAAATATTTTACAGAAGAAGGTGAAGCTTCTGAAAAAGGCCAGGAAATCAATGAGACCTACTATGCAAAGATGGGATTATACGGGCAAAAAGAGACTGTTTATTATTTCTACGCTCTTTGGGAAAATTCAGATAAAAGGTTCTCTGATGTAACTTATGTTAAAGATTTTTTACGGCAGGAAGCGAGGAAATTAAATAATCCTGTAAATATTTCCAGAATCAGATAAATTGTTATTTTTACAACTTTTTACATTTATAAATATGGCTACATTTAACAGACTGGAAGTTGCATTAAGGATGAAAGAGACCGGTGTTGTTCCATTGTTTTTTCATGCTGACCCTGAAATCTGCAAGTCAGTTGTTAAAGCGATATATAATGGGGGCATTCATATTTTTGAGTTTACAAACAGAGGTGATTTTGCACATGAGGTCTTTTCTGAATTAAACAAATACGCACAAAAGGAACTACCTGGAATGATGTTAGGTGTTGGATCTGTCATTGATGGAGCCACAGCTTCATTATATATTCAGCTAGGTGCAAATTTTGTTGTTTCTCCGGTATTGAAGGATGACATCGCAATTGTATGCAATCGCCGCAAAGTATTATGGTCACCAGGTTGCGGTTCAGTTACAGAGATATCACGTGCAGAAGAACTCGGAGCTGAAATTATTAAAATTTACCCTGCTCCTGCCGTAGGTGGTCCTGATTTTGTCAAAGCAGTAAAAGCCCCAATGCCCTGGAGTAATATTATGCCTTCAGGCGGTGTTGAACCTACTGAAGAATCATTAAAAAAATGGTTTGATGCCGGTGTATATTGTGTAGGTATGGGGTCAAACCTTATTACTTCAGATATAATTAAAGGAAAAAAATGGGATGAACTGGAACAAAAAGTAAAATACATTATCAGTATAATGGAAAAAATAAGAAAATGATTAATTTAATAAAACGATTCTTATGCAAAAACTAAACGAACTGAATGTTAAAATTGGTAATTATCGCTGGACTATTTGTGCCCTTGTTTTCTTCGCTACAACTATAAACTATCTTGACAGGCAGGTAATCAGTCTTCTAAAACCTATCCTGGAGCAGGAGTTTCACTGGTCGGAAACAGACTATTCAACTGTTGTAATTGCATTCCAGATAGCCTATGCTATTGGCTTACTTGGATTCGGACGTATAATTGATAAAATAGGCACAAAGCTCGGGTATGCTTTATCTTTGACAATATGGAGTTTTGCAGCTATTGCACATGCATTTGCAAAAAATACTTTTGGTTTTGGTGCTGCACGTGCTGCTCTTGGATTAAGTGAAGCCGGTAACTTTCCTGCTGCTATCAAAACTGTGGCAGAATGGTTCCCGAAGAAAGAAAGAGCATTGGCAACCGGTATTTTCAATTCAGGTACCAATTTAGGAGCAATTCTTGCACCACTAACAGTTCCATGGATTGCTATTAATTGGGGTTGGCAGGAAGCCTTCATTTTAACAGGAGCAATTGGTCTTATCTGGTTGGCTTTCTGGTTTATTCTTTACGAGATACCTGCAAAACAGCGCAGGCTTTCAAAAGCTGAATACGACTATATTCATAGTGATGCCGATGAAAATCACACTGACGAAAAACAGGAATCCGTACCATGGATAAAACTTCTTGGGTACAAGCAAACATGGGCATTTGTTGCAGGTAAGTTTATGACAGACCCTATCTGGTGGTTCCTGCTTTTTTGGCTGCCATCATTTCTTATATCCGAATATGGTATGGAGGGAACACAAGTTAGTCTTCCTCTTGCCCTCGTATATTCAATGACAACCATTGGAAGTATAAGCGGCGGATGGCTTTCAGGATTTTTTATTAATAAAGGATGGCCTGTTTTCAGGGCACGGAAGGTATCTATGTTAGCTTTCGCTATTTGTGTTATACCAGTTGTTTCAGCCCAGGCACTCGGTAAAATTAATCCATGGATTGCAGTTGTTGTAATAGGAATAGCTGCTTCTGCACATCAAGCCTGGTCAGCAAATATTTTTACCATTGCCTCTGATATGTTCCCTAAAAAAGCGGTAGGTTCTGTAGTAGGGCTTGGAGGTATGGCTGGTGCTGTTGGTGGTATACTTATTGCCCGTATCGCCGGAGTACTCCTTGATCATTACAAGGCTCTCGGCCATATCGAAACCGGATACTACATAATGTTTATTATTTCAGGATTAGCTTATCTTACAGCATGGATGATTATTCACGTCCTTGCACCAAAAATGGAAAAAGCTGATATTTAAGAAATCAATATAAACCCATTCTGAAAAGTAAAAATTACGATTTTCAATTGTTATCCCCCCCAGCCCCCTAAAGGGGGAGTCATTAAAAATCAGCAACTTGCAAAAAGTCCCCCTTGGGGGATGTAGGGGGAAATGACTTTTCAGAGTAGATTCAATAATTATTTTAAAAAGAGAGGCTGTCACAAAGTACATTTGCTGACAACCTCTCTTTTTATTCTTTTAACCTCCATCAAAACCTGGAGTTCCCCAGTGACAATTTTTATATTTCTTACCACTCCCGCATGGACAAGGGTCATTTCTTTGTGGAGTATTTTGTTTAACCAGTTTTTCATTTCTCTGACGATCAAGTTTTTTAACCCACTCCATAACGTTTGCAGGAGCTCTTTTAGCTTTTAACTCATCAGCCATAAACTGCATATAGGGATGAACATGACTAAAAAAGATTTTATATGCAGGACACAGGTAATTCAAACCTTCCTGTCCGTCAGGAGTAATCCCGAAACGATGTTTCGGACATTCACCATTACATGCAAAACGGTACTCGCATTCAAAACAAAACCTGGGAAGTTTATCTCTTTTATCTCTGCCAAATTGCTTTTGCTTTTCAGATCCGGCCATCTCCTTAATGGATTTCTTCATAATATTCCCCAGAAAATATTCCGGATAAACGAAATGGTCACAAGTAAACAGGTCTCCGTTATGCTCCATGACCATAGCATCTCCACATGTTTCTGAAAACACACAAAGACCAGGTCTTTCCCCTGCCCAGTTGGCAAGAGTTACATCAAATATCTGTACATAATATTTCCCGACATCGTTTCTTACCCATTCATCGAAAATAGCACATAAAAATTGTCCATACCTTACTGGTTCCACAGACCATTCTGTTACTTTTGCCTCTTTACCATAAATCGGGGCAACAAGTTTTAAACTCCCGGGACTGGGATTATTTGCATATCTTTCCACAATCGGGATAAATTGCAAAAAACCACTGCCTATTTTTTTTAGAAAATGATATACCTCCAGGGGTTGATACGCAATCTGCCTGTTAACAACTGAAAGTGTATTAAACTCCACTTTATATTTATGTAAAAGCTCAATACCCTTCATCACATCAGCAAACGAGCCCTTACCAGCATTATTTCGTCTGTGAAGATCATGCAAATGCTCCGGTCCATCAATAGAAACACCAATCAGAAATTCATGTTCTTTAAAAAGTTTGCAATAGTCTTCAGTTATTAGCGTGCCATTTGTCTGGAAAATATTTTCAATTCTTTTCCCCTTTGAATATTTCTCCTGAAATTTCAAAGCCTTCCTGTAAAAATCAACACCCATAAGAGTTGGTTCACCTCCTTGCCAGACAAAACTAACAACAGGTACTTGCTGGGAATCAATATATTGTTTGGTATACTCTTCCAACAGCTCGTCGTTCATCTTGAAATTCCGGACATCAAGGTATAGATTTTTCTTCTCCAGATAATAACAGTATGTGCAATTTAAATTACATACAGGTCCTATTGGTTTTAGCATCACACTAAATGCAAAAGGCTTATATGCAGGAAATAAAACATCCATTATTTTAATGACTTTTAATCATCAAAGTATCTTTTGCTTTGATGAGTTTCGGAATAAATTCAAAAATACACATTTTCACTACAGGCAGCAACAGATAATTAAAATGAAATACTTTGCTTATCCTGATTTAACATCTGCATAACGAAAAATCTATAAAACCTGTCAACTTAACGTATTTTTTACGCTAAGTTTGATTTTAAATAAAAATTATCTTACATTCGGACATTATTTATTATGTCAGGATTAAATCCGCATATATCTGTTGATTGTGTTGTTTTCGGATTCGATGGTCTGAAGATTAAAGTCCTTTTAATATATCGGACATACAGGTCGTCAGATAATCCTGCAGAAACAATAACTGATCTAAAATTACCCGGTGATCTGATTACTGATGAAGAAGATCTGGATGTTGCAGCCAAAAGAATTCTGAAAAATTTAACAGGATTGGAGAATATCTACCTGGAACAATTTTCTGTTTTCGGATCTCCCGGTAGAATAAAAAGAAAACTTGATCTTGATTGGCTGAGTAAAACATCAGGATTGACTATCGGGCGAGTTGTTACAATAGCTTATTTTTCTCTCATTAAAATAGATGAGAGTAAAAGAGACCTGGTAAAGAAAAATAAAGCAGAATGGTTTTCACTGGAAGAAATTACTGTACTTGCATTTGATCATTATGATATTTTAAAAGCAGCGTTAGATGCACTGAGAGAAAAAGCAAAATATAAACCAGTCGGTTTTGAACTTTTACCAGATAAATTTTCTGTCAGACAGTTACAAAATCTTTTTGAAGCAATTGCAGGGATTTCATTTGACAACAGGAATTTCAGAAAAAAGATATTAAAAACAGGTTATATTGTGCCTACAAATGAGAAAGAAGTCAATGTTGCCCATAAACCGGCACGTTTATATACTTTTAATAAATATTATCTGAAATTGCAGAAAAGAAATTTTTCCTGATTAAAGATTTTATTTTAATCTAAACCGTTAACCAAACCTGATATCAGAAAAATAAATATTAATTTAACGTGAGTTCGATATAAATTTACTTTTACAATTATTCCGGGCTGAAAGCTTGCCTGCCGGCAGGTAGGCCCAGGTTAATTTATCCCAACGGCAGCGCCTTGGGTATAACGATCGCACAACCGTCATTTCCCCTTCTCAAGTCTGCCGTTGGCAGACTTGAGAAGGGGAAAATGGAGACAATCATATTTAAACCCAAGGCGTTCCTCGAGCGCTGAAGCTACTCTGCGGAGGCGCTGCCATTGGGCTGAATTAAATAGCCCTTTCAGGGCAAAATACTATACCACTTCATACAAGTTGGTATATTTGAAACATCTAGATTAATAAAATATATATTTCATATCAAACTAACGTTAATTTAATTTAATCATTATGTATCTTATTGGATATGATATTGGCAGTTCCTCAATTAAGGCTTCATTAATTGAAGTTAAAACCGGGAATAAAATAGCATCAGCCTTTTCACCAAAAAAGGAAATGACAATAACGGCCCATAAACCCGGGTGGGCAGAACAAGATCCTGAAATGTGGTGGAAAAATCTTGTCCTTTCAACAAAAGAAGTAATTTCTATGTCGCGTGTTGATACTGAACAAATAAAAGCTATCGGAATTTCATATCAGATGCACGGACTGGTAATGGTAAATAAACAGTATAAGATTATAAGACCTGCAATAATCTGGTGTGACAGTCGTGCTGTACCGTATGGAGAAAAAGCTTTTCAGGAACTGGGAAACGAAAATTGCCTGTCACATTTGCTCAACTCTCCCGGTAATTTCACTGCATCAAAACTCGCATGGGTAAAAGAGAATGAACCGGAAATATACGGAGAGACTTATAAAATAATGTTACCGGGTGATTATATTGCAATGAGAATGAGTGGGGAAATCAACACTACCATATCAGGTCTTTCGGAAGGAATTATGTGGGATTTTAAGAATAATAACATAGCTTCATTCCTTTTAAATTACCTTGGTATTGAGAAATCATTTTTGCCTGACCTGGTTTCCACTTTTTCGGAGCAATCAGAACTAAGCTCTTCAGCAGCAAAGGAACTTGGATTAAAAGCAGGAACAAAGATTTCCTACAGAGCAGGAGATCAACCAAATAACGCATTTTCCCTCAATGTTCTGCATCCTGGTGAAATTGCTGCTACAGCCGGAACATCAGGAGTTGTATATGGTATTACTGATAAGGTAATGTATGATCCGCTCTCCCGTGTGAATACATTCGCTCATGTTAATCATTCTCCCGGCAAAAACAGTCTGGGCGTTCTTCTCTGTATCAACGGTACCGGTATCCTTTATTCATGGTTGAGAAAGATTACAGGACAGATCACAACCGGCTATGATATCTTAAATGAAAAAACAGCGCAGATTAAAATTGGTACTGATGACCTGGTTATTCTTCCTTTTGGTAACGGAGCTGAAAGAATGTTAGGGAATGCCAATATAGGTTGTGAGATATGCAATCTGAACTTTAACATTCACAATCAGGATCACCTTACAAGAGCAGCGCAGGAAGGGATCGCGTTTTCCTTCAAATACGGAATGGATATCATGAAAACAACAGGAATACACCCTTCCCTGATCCGTGCCGGAAATGCCAACCTGTTCCTTAGTCCGGTTTTCAGGGATACACTCGCTGGTATTACCGGGGCAGTTATTGAAATATACGATACCGATGGATCGGAAGGTGCTGCAAAAGGAGCAGGAATAGGTGCAGGAATATATTCCGGGTTTGAGGAGGCGTTTAAAACATTAAAGAAAATACAGGAGATTGAACCGGATACAAAGAAAACTGAAGAGTATGCTTCAGCATATCAAAAATGGATCTCGTTCCTGGAACGTTTTGTAAATAAAAAATAAGTTTAGTTCCCTTTGTGTTCCTTCGTGGTTAAAATATTTTACCACTAAGAACACGAAGGATTACACAAAGGAACACAAAGTAAGTATTAATTTGTAATATATAGATTTATGAACTATTATGTTGGTAAAAAAGAATTTTTCCCCGGTATTTCAAAAATAAAATTCGAGGGAAAAGAATCAAAAGATCCTCTTTCTTTCAAATATTATGATGAAAAGAGAATTATTAATGGTAAAACCCTTAAAGAACATCTTCGCTTTGCCATGGCTTACTGGCATACAATGGTGGGGTCGGGAGGCGATCCGTTTGGGCCCGGAACAAAAACATTTCCATGGAATACCAAATCTGATCCAAATGAAAAAGCAAAGGACAGAATGGATGCAGCTTTTGAATTTACCACAAAAATGGGTATTCCCTTTTATTGCTTCCATGACTACGATCTGGTTGATGAAGCAGACACTCTTGTTGAATCAGAAAAACGTCTTGCTAAGATCGTTGATTATGCCCTTCAGAAACAAAAAGAAAGCGGGATGAAGCTCCTTTGGGGCACGGCAAATCTGTTTTCTCATCCCAGGTATATGAACGGCGCTGCTACAAATCCTGATTTCAATGTTATTCCATGGGCAGCCGCACAGGTTAAGAACGCCCTGGATGCAACGATAACACTTGGAGGTCAGAATTATGTATTCTGGGGAGGGCGTGAAGGATATATGTCTTTGTTGAATACTGACATGAAAAGAGAAACTGACCATCTTGCACGGTTCCTGGAAACCTGTAAAGATTACGCCCGCAGGAATGGATTTAAAGGAACATTTCTCATTGAACCCAAACCCATGGAACCCACCAAACATCAGTATGATTATGATGCTGCAACTGTTATAGGATTCCTGAGGTATTACGGACTTGATAAAGATTTTAAACTGAATATAGAAGTCAACCATGCAACACTCGCCGGTCATACTTTCCAGCATGAATTGCAACTTGCAGCTGATGCAGGTTTATTTGGAAGTATTGATGCAAACCGCGGCGACTATCAAAATGGATGGGATACTGACCAGTTCCCGGTGAATATTTACGAACTGGTTGAATCCATGCTGGTGATCATCCAGGCAGGTGGATTTACCAATGGGGGAATAAATTTTGATGCAAAAACACGAAGGAATTCAACTGACCTGGAAGATATTTTCATTGCTCATATCGCAGGCATGGATGCATTTGCCCGTGCTTTTATCGCTGCAAATGAGTTGCTGGAAAAGTCAGATTATCTTAAATTAAGAAAAGAAAGATACGCATCCTTTGATAATAGTAATGGGGCAAAATATGAAAAAGGCTCATTTACACTGGAAGACTTGCGTGAATTGGCAATAAGAAACGGAGAACCTGAAAAGAAAAGTGGTAAGCAGGAACTATATGAAGCGATCCTGAATCAATACATTTGATCATACATGTTATATCAAACTGGGATCATAGTCCTTTTTGTTTCTGTATTACTGACTTAACAGGGTTTATTACCCGTTCGATAAGTCTTTGATCATCAGTAATGATCTCCGCTATTCCCTGCATATCCTGGTTGAAATCGAGATTGATTCCGTAGTTTGTTTTTAAACCTTCCGGCAATTCAACTATAACTGAATATTGCCTGTCATTGGTTACTAATGAAATGGATCTTATTGCTCCCCTTACCATACCAAATTCCATATAAGGAAAATTTGCAAATTTAATATTAACACGCTGCCCTGTTTTTACCTTGCCTGAACCTGTAACAGGAAGGTTTATTTTTCCTATTATCTCTCCCTGTTCCTCCGGTATAACTGACATTACCATGTCTCCGTTTCTCACATTTTGATTTTCGCTCCATATTTTTGTAAATGAGATTATTCCGTTAACAGGTGATCTCATTACATATTTTTGCTCCCATAAGGTAATCTGGGCACTTAAATTATCATAAGCCTCATTTAATGTAAGTTCAAGTTTGTTTTTTTCCTGGTTTTGTTGCAAGCCTATATCCAATATTTGCTGTTCAAGCTTGGAAATTTCAATTCGGTTTGATGCCTGTGTAATATATGATTGTTCGAGGTTATATCGTTTTTGTAACACCAGTGTTTTTGTTTTTTCCAGGTCAGCTTCCGGTATCATTCCCTGGCTATGAAGAATGGAATCACGTTTCATCTGGTTAACTGCAAGTTTTTCTTCCTGGGCCAGAATATTACTTTGAATTTTTAATCTTTTACTGTAATTATTATATCTCGATATTTCTTCTTTCAGGGCATTTATTTTTTTCTGGTGATAATTCAGCGAAATAAATTGCTGAAGGTCTTCGTAAAGTTTCAGAAAATTAGCATAGTGAGATTGTATATCACCGAGGAGAAGGTCAGAAGGAAAGACATAGGTTAAATAATCTTCTTTACCGGCACGAATAATATTGAAAGAATCAAGGTGAGACTTCAGTTCAACAACATCAGAATATATTGCGGGATTTTCAATCAGTGCAAGAATCTGGTTACTTTTTACCAGTGTATTATCTTTTACAAGGAGGTGTGCTATGCGGCCGTCGTATCTTGCAATAACATGGTGAGGAGGGTTCTCAGTTGTGATATATATTTCAGGAGTAAGGATATATGGGTATTTAAATATCCAGCTTCCTGCTATAATCAGGGCGAAGCATAAGAAGAACAGGAATATGCCCCATCGGATTATCCAATGAGGGACATGACCAAGGATTTCTTTTACTTCTTCACTGCGGAGTTCTATTTTTGCTGGTTCTTCCGGCATTTGCTTATGCGGGGTTTTTTGTGGAAGGTAAAAGTAAGGTAAATTGGGGAGAAAAAAAAGTGGGTAGGTGGATGAGTGGTTACGTGGATAGGTAGTTGAGTACAGACGCACTGCTATCAATACAAAGATATCTAAGAATAGACAATAAACAAGCATTACTGTCTTATATTAGAATTTTATTAATTGATAAATTTCGCTTCGTAGAAATTAAGCCTCATATTTTTCTTAATTTTTTCAAGTATATTTTTTTCTCTGTCTTTATAAAACTTCCTGTATTTTCTATAATCCAATAACGTTTCCTATAATAAAATTATTCCAATAGGATAACCTCTCATAATGGAATCAAACATCATAGAGACTCGTTTCTCTTTCGGAAGTTGAAATATTGGTTTTTCGCCAAATTTCCTGATGCTTTCTTTGTTTTAAATCGAAATTAAATTCACTCATTAATAAAAGTATTTAGAAATCCTTATTCCAAAGAGGCAATCTGCCATGTACTTCAAAAAATCGTTGTATTAAAAGTCCTTCCACATAGCCAGGCAGATCATTATTCGATTTATCCATTGTTACAAACCAATAGATATCTAATCCATCAATATTTTCCTCAATCATTTTTTTATCAAAAAAATCCTGTCGTTTCATTCCATCCTGTTTGTTGTTAATCCTGCCTTTTAGCAATTGATCTTTGAATTGCCCGCTCTGAGTAATGGTTCCGGATTTGCCGATATAAACCAACTCAACCCTGCCTTTTGAAAGCCGAATAACATAATATACGCCGGGAAGCTCGGGTACATTTTTGCTTACTTCCGATAACCGGTCTCCTTTTTTGAAAAAGAAGTGACCATTGTTCTTATATTTTTTAGTCTCGTCAAACATAATTTTCTTGTTTATACTTCTATATCTCCATTTATCAGTCTGGGTAACAAAATATCCCTTGCCTCCCGGAGTTTGGTGTTTTGTTTTAGAAGATTATTCATCAATTCATAAATTGGATTTGATAAACTCCAGGCAAAAAATAAAAACCATCAGGTTGGCTGGTGTGTCGGCTTTCTCGTCTTGTACATATTTCTTTTTTCTGTCCTTTCACAATGGTTTACTTTTCAATTTTTCTATGTCGTTGTCTGTCTCTTACACTTGGCGGTAACGTTTGGCGATAACCGTAGTTGCCGGAATTAGGAGACGTTTCCTGTCACTCGTTAACGAAACCTTATTAAACGTACTGAACCTTAATGTATATAGAAACCAGGTAATGATGGCTACCGTATGTTAGGTGGCGTAGTTATTTACATATATTGTTTTTTTATCCTTTTAAATTTTATTTATATTTTTTGGTTTATGAACTTCTTTAACAAATGTCACTATTAAATTATCCATAATTTTTGGATAAGAAGTATTAAAAGACTCTTTATCAATTGAGAAGATTTTATTTTTACACGTATCAAACATCATTTTTACTTTTGAACAATATATTTTAAAATCAGAAAACTGAGATTTTATATCATTGGGGAGATTAATTTGTTTATAGTTTCCTGATGTATTGAAAAAATCTTTATTATCTTGAGTAAAAAACCGAATAGTGTATTGTCTATCAATTGGAGGAATCATGTGAGGTAATAAATGTGCTAAGGTTTTTGAATTAGCCACAATTGTTGCCTCAGAGATTGATACTCTTAAGTTATAGTAAATTTGTTCAATATCATCGATGAAATTCTCATATTCATTTTGAGTACATAAATGCATTTTTATATTGGAAAGATCAGATAATCTATCACGATGTATTAAAATAGAATTTTTAAATTCAGTGAAACTAACCATTTTTGCCTTCGTAAAATCAGGATCACCCATTTTGTGCATACCCCAAGAGGCAAGAGTAGCATATATCATTTCAATATGTCTGTCTGATAAAAAATTTTTCTCTTGCTCTTTAATTGATTGAATATGAAAATAAATTGATGGCCCTCCAAAATCTTTCAGTATTTCTAATGATTTTTTATAATAATGATCAATGTTTGAAATTAAATCATCTTCATTTCTTCCTCTATTTGAATCTCTTATCTGAATAGGTCCAGTTATTGAAACCGATTTTGATTCGTTTTTTCGAATAGTTACAATCATCGGTTTTTTAGATGTATCACAGCTAAAGGAACTATTTAGTTTGATTAAACTATAAATTTGAGCCAATAATGCATGATCAATATCTCTATAATGACCTTTCATAACATTAATCTTATGTGAACTAGTACCGTAAAAATCTGGATATTTCACTTTGATGATACCTCTAATCTCCTGTGGAGTTAATGGTTTTTGTGTCAATTCAAGTATTTCTTTTACTACATTTTTTAACGTCATATTTATTTTTATTGTTGTTTTTATTTTATTAGTTCAGTGTTTAATGTTATGGTTTTGTCACTATGCCACCTAACGTTTGACAGTAAGCACAGTGCCGTAATTTTTACATTTCATGTTCGGAATACGATTAATTACATTTATACAAAAATCTCTGAAATTAAGGAATAGCAAGGCATTGGGCTTACTGTTTGTTGTGTGTAGCTGTTCTTATTGGTCTTATAAATCTATGTAGACACTAAAAGCTTCTTTCAAGTTTTTAGTAAAAGTAACTTGTTTAATTAATTGTTTGTCATTTACATTCTGATCTGATAAATTAATAATTTCAATAGCTTTTTCAAATAAATCGCAGGAACTATCTACATTATGTAAAACTCCAATAATTGGAGAACAATAATCAGTAGAATACTTATCACTCGTCATATGTGACGTGTTTAGGGCCTCATTCTTTATTAGCATTCTAAAAAGCATTAATAAGAAGAATTTTACTTTCCGATAATTAGTATCAAGTCGCCTTTTATTGAATAATGTATCTAGTCTATAATAAGCTAATGCAGATGTGTAATACAAGATTTTACTATGTTTTGAATTGAAAATAGAAGGACTTTCTGATTCGATATTTTGAGTTACTATAGAACCAAAATAAGTTGTTACTCTATCTGGATTTTCATAAAATATCGATGAAAAGGATTTAATCAAATCCTTAATATTAATAATTTTTGCTCTTAATACATTACCATCAGTTTGATATTGGCCCGAACGTCTTTCATAGTATAATCGACCATCTCCCTCAAAGGTCTGGAAATACATCTCAAGATTTTTTTGATAATCTGTCATTGCTTGGAGTTGTTCTCGCTTTATTGCAGTTTGACTATTTGTTGCAATAGTAATTTTATTTTTAACCTCATCATTATTTGTAACTATCAATTTTATTGGTAGTTGAAAATTTTTTATTGATTCAATAGGATTATTTAAATATTCATAAAGAATGTTGCTGGTTTGACAACCATTTACAATTTGATAATCTGAAATTGTAAATCTATTTCCTGATGTTTTAAGGTCATTTGCTACAATTGTAACTCCATTATTTAAAACAGTAAATAACTCACGGGCATCGCTACTTAATGTTTCTGCAATGCCTGTATTTACTGGATTATTCATTCCCTGAAAATCCCTAACATTATCGTAAAAAACATTTCTTATATTATTATTCTCATCCATCAGTATCTTTTTAAATTCAGTCAAAGGTAAAATTCCTAAATAGGATTCAGCAATATTGGGTAAATCAGGCAGTGTAACTTTATCTTGAAAAACGAAAGTTGTAGTTACAGAGTTTTTTGTATTTCTATATAGCCTACAAATTTCATTGGCATCAATGGCATTAAAACTTATTTCCGAAAACAGGTTAGTACTTAAAAGATCGGTTTTGGTCGATTCGATAATTGCCATATTGTTTTGATCATCATTCCAAATTCCGTTTGTAACGTAATAAAGCTTACATTTAGGATTATTCCTAAATTTTGATGCTTTACTTAAAAGGTAATTTGAAATATCTGCAAAATCTTCAATTTCTTTATTTCGTCTTAATTTTGGTATCTCAGCAAATAAATCTTTAACGCCAAAACTGAAATTATTCATCTCTTTACTGCTGAATTCGCTTGAGGTTTTTGATTGCACAAAAACATATGTGGCTTCAAGATAGTTATTACTCGATAACAAGAAATCAATATCTTCTTTGTTTTCTAACAACTGACCATTTACAATGATGGCAATTCCATCAATCCCAGTATCATCTCCTGAACCAGTACAGGTTGAATCCAGATCAAAATATTTATTATACTCTTTGGAAATCAAACAATAATTGGAAAATTTCTCAAAATCTTTTTCTGGACCATCTGATGATAGTTCTAATGATCTCAATAGGTCCTCAACAAGGTTTTTTACTATTCTGTCCATATTTTTAAGGATTAGATGAATTTTTTACAGTTACACCCAACGAATGCCTAAACACCATAATAATATTTACTCTTGTATTATGTATGCTAACCAAGATCAATTAACCCAATAATAAATTTACGGTAATTTTTTATTTATGAGGCAAATTTGAAAGAATTATCAACATTTCCGGGGAAAAAATAAGGTGTTTATAAAAATCCTCCCAAAAACAATTCCTGCAGGAAAAAAGCTATAGAGATACTTTCATGCTCCCTTGTAAACCTACACATTTAATGACATGTATATGGGGCTGTCTCATAAATGTTTTTTTTACCACAAAGCACACAAAGGAAAACACAAAGGACGCGAAGTTTATATTAATGATTAATAATACTTTGTGCGCTTTGTGTTTTCCTTTGTGTGCTTTGTGGTTAAACATATTTTGACTTATGAGACAGCCCTCTACGTAACCAATTCAACCACTCAACCACTTAAATATCCACATTTGCATACTTCGCATGTTTCTCAATAAATTCTCTTCTGGGAGGGACATCATCGCCCATAAGCATTGAGAAAATACGATCAGCTTCCGCTGCAGAGTCGATAGTAATCTGTCGTAGTGTTCTGTTTGCAGGGTTCATTGTAGTTTCCCAGAGTTGTTCGGCATTCATTTCTCCAAGTCCTTTATATCGTTGAATATGAATACCTGCAGGATTTCCTTTTCCAAATTCTTCGATAGCTGCAAGTCTTTCTTCCTCCTTCCAGCAATATTTTTCCCGGTTTCCTTTTCTCACGAGGTATAGAGGAGGGGTTGCAATATAGAGGTACCCGTTTTGGATAAGTTCATTCATATAGCGAAAAAAGAATGTCATGATAAGGGTAGTAATATGGCTTCCGTCTACATCCGCATCGGTCATGATGATTACCTTATGATAACGCAGTCCCTGTAAATTAAGCGCTTTACTATCTTCTTCTGTTCCGATAGACACGCCTAATGCAGTAAAGATATTTTTAAGTTCATCATTTTCGAAGATTTTGTGAAGCATAGCTTTTTCCACGTTCAGTATTTTCCCTCTCAGAGGCAGAATAGCCTGAAATTGCCTGTCTCTCCCCTGCTTTGCAGTTCCTCCGGCTGAATCTCCCTCAACGAGATATACTTCAGTAACTGCAGGGTCTTTGTCGGAGCAATCAGCCAGTTTTCCGGGAAGTCCTGCACCTGAGAGAACGTTTTTTCTTTGGACCAGTTCACGTGCTTTCCGTGCAGCATGTCGTGCAGTTGCTGCAAGAATGACTTTTTGAACAATAATTCTGGCATCTTTAGGATGTTCCTCAAGATAATTTGACAGTTCTGAGCTCACAGCCTGGTCGACAATACCCATAATATCGGTATTCCCCAACTTGGTTTTTGTTTGACCTTCAAACTGTGGTTCTGCTACTTTCACTGAAAGGATTGCAGTTAATCCTTCACGAAAATCGTCACCGTTAATATCGAATTTTAATTTCGAGAGCATTCCGGATTTTTCCGCATAATTTTTAAGTGTTCTGGTCAGTCCGCGTCTGAATCCGGCAAGGTGTGTGCCACCCTCGATTGTGTTAATATTATTGACATAACTATGCACATTTTCCGTGAAAGAGGTATTATATTGAAATGCTATCTCAACCGGGACATCGTTTTTTACTGTATCAATGTGGATTATGTCCTCTGTAAGTTTTTCCCTTGTTGCGTCGAGGAAAGCTACGAATTCTTTAAGTCCCAGTTCTGAGTAAAAACATTCGCGGACATGTTTTCCGTTTCCGTTTCCGTTTTCGCCACCATTTCCATTCTTATGTTCTTCAAGTTCTCTTTTATCTGTTATTGAAAGGTTGATTCCTTTATTCAGAAATGCCAGTTCCCGCAAACGGGAAGAAAGTATTTCAAAATTAAATGCTGTTGTTATGAAAATGTCCGGATCAGGATAAAAAGTAACTTCAGTTCCGGTTTTTTCTGTAATGCCGGTTTGTCTGACAGGATACAATGGTTTTCCTCTTTCGTATTCCTGTTGATAGATTTTGCCATCCCTGAATACTTTCACTTCAAGTTTTGAGGATAATGCATTTACGCAGGAAACCCCCACACCGTGCAGACCACCTGACACTTTATAAGAATCCTTATTAAATTTTCCCCCTGCATGGAGTACTGTCATAACCACCTCGAGTGCTGATCTTTTTTCTTTTTCATGGATGTCAACAGGAATCCCTCTTCCATCGTCAAAAGTGGTTACTGAGCCATCTTCATTAATAGTGACATCAATATTTTTACAATAACCTGCCAGGGCTTCATCAATAGCATTATCCACAACTTCATACACCAGGTGGTGTAATCCTTTCACGCTTATGTCGCCAATGTACATTGCAGGTCGTTTTCTCACTGCTTCAAGACCTTCAAGAACCTGAATGCTGTCAGCTGAATATCCGTTCCCATTTGCCCTGTTTACTAAGTCCTTCTCTAAATTATCCATATTAAAATTATTAATCACAATATATAATTATCATCAAAAGATGAATTATCAACATCTGTTTCCGACGTTAAAATCCTTGAATTTTCTTTATGAATTTCCCTTATTGGGAAAATGATCCTTTCTGATAAGAAGACAGCCCCGGGAAATGAATTAATAATAATATTAAAACCTTTGTTATTCAAGTACTTATAAAATTTTTCCACCTTCACAAAATGCTTAACGAAGGTACAAAAAAAAAGTGACTTTTTTATCTGAAAATTTATCTAAATAGTCAGGTTTTATTAACATTTTGTGAAAAAAAATCATTATTAAAGTGCATAGGAAAATCCACCCATGATCTGGAATCTTTGTACCGGGTATTGATTCCATATTTGGTAACGACTTGCAGTGAAATTATTGAATTGTAAAAAGAAAGAAAGCAATTTCGTATAACGGTATTCGACCTTCATATTGGCATCAAGATATGAATTTAATTGCATAGGAGAATTTGGTGGACTAGCGGATAAGGCATACCTTTTACCTGTAAAAAACACATTAGAATTGATCAATATTTTATCCCTGAGATTATATGATGTTCCAAACAGAATTTCCAATTCGGGTTTATGCCATGGATATTCAAGATTATCAAGTTCATAATGATGATACCATCCTTTTAGCAGAAACTTCAGTTTTTCTGATTGATTCCAGCTTATTTCCCCTGTAAAAGTTGTAAGCAAAACATCATCATATTGGCTAATAAATTGATTAGCCAGGATATTTGAAGTATCATTGATAAAGAAATACATATTTTCTATTATTGAATAAGAAGCTTTAAAATTAAAAGCCATCCTGGAACTGTATCTTCCCCTGATACCTGCATGTGCAATGAGGCTGTAATTGGAATTGTCAACTGACAAACCGGGAACGATGTATGGATTTTCAAACAGTATCTTTCTATAATTGTTTTCTTCTCTTCGTCCATCAACTCCCAGGTACGGTGTAAGAACATTCTTTACGATATGGAACTCAAAAGCAGCTTTAGGGTAAATTTTAAATTCAGCATTATCACCCTTTACATCAGCAGTTGTATTAAACCCTAACAGGAACATCCATTCATCCCCGCTTTTACTTACGAATGGATTGACCCTTATCAGTGTATTTGCGGATGAATCAATGGAGGGTGAAACCTGGTAATGATCAAGACTTACTAAGGCACCAATATTCTGATCCCCAATTTTCTTTTTAAGATCAGTATTAACGGAAAAGGCGTTTTCCATATTCCCGAATCTGTCCCTTGTGAATTCATATCCGATTTCAGATGAATGGTTCAAACGTGAAGAATCTATATGAGAAGAATAATATTTTAGTTCTGCACCGGCTGAGATGATACTTTGCAGTATATCATTTTTTTCCGGCACAGTGTCAATATCTGTATTATATCCATAATGATGGATATTATGGTATCCGCCTGATAATGAGCCTTCAAGAACTCCATCTTTCAGAAACCATTTTCCATATGCTTCGGCTACATTATCACTAAATCCCGAATACATTTTTTCATCATTTGCGAGTGTAACTTCTCCGCCTGAAGAATGATGTTTCAAATATAGACCTGAAGCACTTTTTCTTGATCTGAGCTGGTTTACAGAAAGTTCTGCCAAAGGTGTTAAATAATTACCAAATCCTATGGTAAGCTGACTTTTGTATAATTTTTCAAGGGGCAGACCAACCATCCTGGCAGGTTTTATTTGTTCCACATTATATGGAGTGCCGAAATGCTTTGGTCTGATACTATAATTAAAGTCAGGTTTTACTTTAACAGTATCCTTCATATCGGGAAGAAGGTTTATTTTTTCTGCATCAGAAAGGGTTGGAGTGTATGGTTTAACAACCCGTACCTCCCGTTGTATTTCACTCTGAGCATTAGTCTGTAGAATAACTGCAGTAAGTATAAACAACACTGCCCATCCTGTTTTTAATATCCTGTAGCTCATATTATACTTGTATAAATTTCTATTTAATGTCATTTGACAGATTCTGTATTGTTTTCTTCATTTACCGGAGAAGGTTCTTCTTTAGCAGAGTCATTAATTATTTGTTTCTTTTTACGGGCTTCATCTTTTATTCCATCCGTTTCTGAGGTATAATAATCTATTACACTCTGAAGGGTCTGTAATGCCTGAAATTCATCATTTGCAGAGATAAAGATATCAGCAAGGAGAAGAAAGGCTTTTCCCATCCAATAAGAATGTGGTGTATTCAGATCTATGAATTCATAGATGTTTTTTTCTGCTTTTTCTACTTCTCCCCGGTTATAATCTATCTCTGAAAGGCGATATTTTGCTTCTGCCCCTTCCCTGCTTTTTACTTCATTAGCAATTTGAACATACCACTCATAGGCAGCAAGCGGATCATTTTGTTTCAAATATGCATCAGCAATTAAATAGGTAGCCTCCCGTTTGATTTCTTCCTGAAGTTTATCCTGTATTAAAACCTGGCGGGAAGCCTGAATTGTATTCCGGAATTCTCCTAATTGTGCATAACAACGCATTAAACCTATCTCAGCTTCCCGGATATTCGCTTCTTTCTCTCCTTTTTCAATAAGTTGCTGAAACAATTGTGCGGCAAGGTTAAAATCTTCTTTTGCAAAAGCTATTTTTGTTGCTGCATGTAATGCAGGTTCAGTAAACAAATTTACCGGCTGTGAAATAATATACTCAAGAGAAGGAAAGGCACTATCGGGATTATTTTGTCTTAATAAGCAGTCTGCCCTGTAATAGTGTGCGTTAAGCAAAAAACCACCTGACGGGAAACGGGCTATATAATTATCAAGCCCCGGTATTGCATTTTGACAATCTCCTGACAGGTAGACGTTTTCAGCAGCATAATAGATAAGGGAATCCTGTTCCGGAATGGTTACAGCTTTCCCTACTTTCTCTACATATGCAAGATATTCATCCACCTTATTGATTTCCACAAAAATTTCCCTGATGCTTCTAAGTGCATTTGCGGATTCAGATGTTCCCGGGTATTCTTCAACTACCTTTTTGTAATATTCCAGAGCTTTATTGTTTTCTCCGGAATTTTTATGTATAAGCCCTAGCTGAGTCAGGGTACGACTTATATAACTGCTATTTGGATAATCAGTTATTATTTTCTGATAATTTGTTTTTGCTTCTTCCGGTTTATTTACCAGGACCCATGTTCTGCCAAGCTCAAAAAGAGCATCATCGGTATAGGAAGAAGCAGGATAACTGACTAACAATTGGTTTAACACTTCTATTTTCCGCTGTGGTCTGTCCACAAGGCCTAATGAAAATCCTTTCTGGAACAAAGCATAAGGGACATCAGCTTTCTGCAGATCAATTACTTTGTCATAATACTCGATTGCCTGCCAGTATGCTTTTTCAATGAAACGGCAATCACCCAACCGGTTATACGCATCAGCGAAAGTAACAGCGTTTTTATCCGGTTCAAGTTTTACATACATTGAAAACCACTTTTCAGATTCACTATATTTCCTTTCATTAAAAGAAAGGTAACCCAGACTATAGTTAAGCATTTTAAATTCAGGAGTTCCCGGCGCATATTCATCCGCCAGAAAAAGCTGATAGAATTCTGATGCTGAGTTAATATCATTAAGTCGATAGTATGATTCAGCAAGCCAGTAGAAAGTCCTGGCTTTAATCACAGGATCGTGGATACTATACTGAAGTGATTTATCGAAAGTAATGAGAGCATCTGTAAACCGGAGGTTAGTATAGAGTTCCATCCCCCTGAAGAATGCCACACGCTGGTATGCTTTATCAATAAACCTGTCTCTTACCTTGATCTTCTCCAGAGATTCCAATGCCATTTTATAGTTTCTGGTATTAAGATAAGCCATTACTAAAAAATTGTAAGCTTCATCTGTTCTCCCGGAGGCAGGATAAAGGTTTATGTATGCATTGAATGCCCTGATTGCCTCATTAAATGGGGAATATGATAACTCATAAGTTACTTTGGCAAAATTAAAAAGAGCATCCTCCTGGATACCAGGGTCAAAATTCATTCTTGCAGCACCTGCAAATGCAGTTCTGGCTCTTTGGGTATCCCCGAGCTTAATGAAACAATCAGCGAGGTGGTACAGAGAACTTTGACTGATTTCAGTATTACCCATAGAAGTTTGTTCAAACAAAGCAACTGCAGATTTATAATTACTGGTTTTATAATAAGTATATGCCAATTGGTATTTATCCTCAATGGAAATATTCTTAATCTCATTCCTGTATTTTTCAAGGTAAGGTAATGCCTCATTATAACGGTTAAGATAAAAATATGACTCGCCTATTATTTTAGCCATTTCAGGGGAACGCTTTTCTGAAATCTTTTCCATCAAAGACGGAGCAAACTCAATTACTTCAGAATATTTTTTCTGGAGATAATAAATCTGGGTAATGTAATACGGAGCTGCTGAGGAAAATGTCTCATCATCCAGCAGTCTTAAAAAACCATTAAGGGCAGTTTCGTAATTTTTTTCCTCATATGCTATGTGGGAATAATAATAAAGTGCCGGAATTGAATATTTACTCTCGATATCCTTTATCTCGTAAAATGATACTCTTGCTTCGGAATAATTTTTTCGCATAAAATGGCTATAACCCCTCTGATAATAATATTGCGATAAATCATCTTTTTCCAGGAAGTATTTATCAACTTTGCTCAGATACTTCAATGCCGCAGCAAAACTGTTTTTTCGGAATAAATAATCTGCAAGGGAAAACAATGCATTGTTAACCAAAGGACTTTCCTGGTTTTCCCCGATAAACCGATCTACCAGGTACTCGGCATCCTCATTTGAAAGTTCGATGGCACATAAGGCTATATAGTACTGTGCCTGGGTACCCATATCTGTCTTAATACCAGCTTGTGATTCAAGGGATTTATTAAAAAACCGTTGAGCAATACCATATTTTTCTTTTCTGAAAAATTCCATTCCCCTGTTGAAATCTTTTTCGGGATAAATGTATATCTGTGATTTTTGAGAATATACAGTTATATACAGGAAGGAAAGACTCAGGATCAATATGACTTTAATAAATAATCTCATATTTTCTGTATATTATATCTTGTAAAGTTATTAATTAATAATGCTTATAATTATTTCGTTTTTTCAATTTAATTAACAGTAATATGTTAATTAAATAAGTTTTATGTTTATCACTCCGGTAATTTTTTTTCTCTTATGATATAACGTATTAAACAGGATTATTATTTAAGGAAGGGTAATTTTGATTTTTTTTTGTAAATAAAACTCAGATATTTGTAAAGAATTGCAATAAATATTACAACATGGCTTTGGACAGACTGGTAGAATTTGAAAATGCATCCATTTATATTAAAGATCACCTGGTGTTATCGGATGTGAATTTTTCGGTAAGTAAAGGTGAATTGGTATATCTGATTGGGAAAGTAGGAAGTGGAAAAACCACTCTGGTTAAAACGATGAATGCTGAAATCCCTCTCCGGGAAGGTCATGCAATGGTTACCGGTTTTATGCTTGAAAAGCTGAAAAAAAAGCAGATCCCTTACCTGCGTCGAAAACTTGGAATTGTATTTCAGGATTTTCAATTGCTTACGGACAGAACCATGCGGGAAAATCTTGAATTTGTTTTAAAAGCAACCGGTTGGAATAAGAAAAATGAAATTGAGGTAAGGATCACTGAAGTTCTGGAAAAAGTAAATCTTGGATTTAAGGCTTACAAAATGCCCCATCAACTTTCAGGTGGTGAACAACAACGTGTAGTTATTGCAAGAGCATTACTGAATAATCCGGATCTTATTCTGGCTGACGAACCTACAGGAAATCTTGACCCGCAAACCAGTGAAGACATATTACAAATTCTGATTGATATAAGTAAAAGCGGAAGAGCTGTTGTTATTGCCACACATAATTATAACCTTATGAAAAAATATCCTTCAAGGATATTAAAATGTGCTGATGGGAAGCTCCAGGAGACTGACCGTAATGATCCTGAAATTGAATTTCTTTCCAGGTACTATAATTAAGTAAAAATATAATCTCCCATCCCGTCCTGCATCGTAAAATCAATCCCGATGAATGCGATAAGTTTCTGACTTACACCATAATATCTTTTTATTTTCCTTTTTCTTAACCAGGGAAACCAGGTCATATTCAATACTTTTACAAAGTGTCCATTATAGCTGATCAAATCAGTGATCCGGAATTCTTTCAGAATATAATTCCGTACTTTTTTAACTACCGGAACTTCACACCCTGATGATATATAAACGAGCTGGGTTTTAGCAACTCCTTCCCTTTCTGTGATCATTATCATGCCTTCAGTTTGATTATTTACCCGGATCTTAAACCAGTAAAGTTCATTTCTTTCTGCGAAAGAACTGAAATAATATTTAGACCCGATTTTTGCATTTTTCTTGTTTTTTCTGATCAGCCACGGATACTTTGAATACCATTCCATGTCCTTTAATTGAGGAATAAAAACATCATTACCTGCATGATTATTTATGAATATGAAATCTTCTGCTGAAGGAAAATCAATTTTATTTATTATTACCTTTTTATTATCAGTCAACATAAATAGCTGATGAACGGGAAATAGTAACAGATTTCCAAGGATATCCACCACCTTAAATAAAAAATATAAACCACTATACTTTATAAAGTGTAAAATAATCCTGTTGGATTTGTATTTTACAAGTAATTTCCCGGCAATATTAAACCTGATCCATATATGATACCCTGATCTTTCTTTAACAGTGGAATTTGCAGCTTTCTGAAATTTTCCGGCAAGACGTTCTGAAGGCATATCAGAAAATAAAATCCTTAAATCGTAATTATTGATAAAGATGTTCAATAACTCATTTGACAAACCTTTTTTAATACCAGGTTTTACCCACCAGCAACTTATCCATGCGCACTTCGCATTTTGTTTATTCCATAAGCGCACAGGTAGTGCCCCGATAAATCCACATATCTGACCTTTTTCATCACATGTATAAACAAGTGCTATATCATCGGGATCTGCGTGGGGATTGTTTGCCTGACTTAATGCTCTCCAGGGTGTGATAGCAACATGATAACCTTCCAGGTTAAAGCATGAATCAGCAAATTTTATTAAATCTTTGACCTTTACGAAAGAAAAATCCATCTGAAGGTTTTTTCTGATGTTAATATCTGATGTGTGCTAAAAGTATAAATTAAATTAATTTAAACCACTTGTGCGGTTTGATTTTACTTTTATTCACTTCTCAAAATCGTGTTTTTATTCACCATTCTCCTGGTCAATGACATGAAGTATTCATTTTTTATTATCGCTGAGCAGGAATGTAATGTTTTTTCCATCGGGATTCTCTGGATATGAGTAGTGACAATATCATTTTTTAAACCAGCAGTTCCAAAACTAACATCTGCCAAAGGGTTACCGGGATCATGCACTTCATGTAAAACACTTCCTGGAATACCATGATCAGTGAAGGGAAAGGCAAACAGGCGGAACCGGGGAGAAAATCTATGTATAAAATCATTCATACTTACTTTGATCTCAGTAAGTATTTCCCTTTCACTCATGGATGATAACAATGGATGGGTATTACTATGTGCCCCTGTCAGAAAGCCTTTTTCCTGTAATTCCAGTATCTGGACTGCATCCATGTATGGCTTATATACTTTAAGATATTCTTTGAAATCGATCTGTAAAATATCAGCTGTTTTATCAATTAAATGAGAATCAGAATGTTGTAAATTAAATATCTTGTTTTTAATTTCTTTCCTGTTTTTACCTGGTAATCCTAAGTTCATAAATAGTTGGTTCAGCAAGGCCGGAGAATTAATTTTTTCAATCTTATCAATGATAATACTGGCTTTGAAGCGAAAGAACAGGTTTTCATTCCCCACAAAGTCATTATTGATAAAAAAAATAGCCGGAATACCCATGTAGTAAAGATAAGGAGCCACGATCTCATATATTTCCCTTAACCCATCATCAAATGTTAGTATAAATCCATTAGGCACTATTTCTTTTTGCCCGGTTATAAATGCTTCGAGCATATCAGGATAAATGACTCTGAAATTACGAAGTAAGAAATCTATATCTTGCCTGAAACGCTGAATAGTCCTTGGTGAGTAAAGATGTTTAATATGTACAGGGGGGTTATCTGAGATAAGATGATAAACAGTTACTATCAGTGGATTTCCGGTTAGTTTCCTGTAAAAGGAAAGTGGTATTGCAGGTGCAGAAATGCTGCTTATTCCCTTAATTACTTCTTTTATCATCGCTTCAGGAATCTGAATAAAAACGGCAATCTGTTTAATATAATGGAATAGTATTCCCTGGGAACAGCACCAAATCCCTCGAAAAACCTTGCTATTCCTGTAATATTGGAACCTTCAAAATCAAAGATCAGGTTTTTATCTGCATAAGTTTGTATATAGTGATCGAGTATTGCAAACATTGCTCTATTGTTCTTTCCTTCTTCAGAGGAAACCGGGATAAGATAATAGATACGTTTTCCTGAAAAGAGAAAAAGAGCAGCAGCACATAGAGTACCATCCTTTGTAGCGCCTGTAATTTTCCCGTTCCCCCTGGCAACCAGTTTGTGAGCAAAACAATTCATCCGTTCATAATAGGCAGGAGGATGATATTTTGTGGCATTTTCGCGTTTCATTTTAATAAGATCAGCAACAGGAACATTATGTGTCAGTTCTATAAATGGAAGGCTTCGCTGAATATTTCTTCTTGTATTCTCAGAATAATTTTCCTTAAGATGCAAATATTTTTTTCGCAGATTCAGTTCAAAATTTATTTTCCTTTTTAACTTCTTTCCTTGTTGTTGAGGGAAGTTAGTATAATTCAGGTTTGTATCAATGTATTTAATTTCCCCGGGAATTGCTTCAATGAAAGAGTTCAGTTTTGCATCATGGACATTTTCCTTGCTGTAAACTCCGAGTTGCTGTGCAAAAAGAGGTTGATAAATATACTTAATGCCATATCGTTTTCTTACCGGGAGTGGCATCACGGAATTATAATCCTCTTCAACAAGCCCCATCCACCCTGGCGAAACAAGGTCAAGGTACCATGAGTAACCATATATCATGCCAACCAGGGAATCAGCAACACAGGCATCCCACTTTTTACGGTCTATTTCATGGTTTTCAAAGCATTTTACTGTTTGCATAGTTCCAGCATTTTGATATAGACTTTATCCCATCCGGCCCATTCTCCATAATTGCTGAGGGAATCATTATGCCATACTGAGATAAATATACCTCCTGTATTTTTAACAGCACTTATTAATTTCCGGATAATTTCCAGCGACTGAGATACACTGAGACCCATATAATCTTTTAAAGTTCTGTCCATTACCATAAACGGGTAAATTGTAAGCTCAGTATTTTCATCTTTTCCCAGGTCATAAAATGGGAAAGGAAACGCAATTCCGGCCCTGAAACCAACGTTATCAGGGTAACCCATAGAATAATCTTTTTTAATTCCATTCATTAAAAGGTTACGGTATGTATCAGGAAAACGTAATTTCAGGTAATGCTGACGACTGCATGTTATAGTATTCCCTGTGATTGATTCCAGTAATTTTTTTTCATTACTGATCATATTCTTTTGATTTCCCGATAAATATGATGGATGAAGCCCTATACTATATTTAGCTGAAAGGGTCTTTACCATTTTTTGCCATTCTTTATGTTTTGGAGAAACCATCATATCGAAGCGGGAACTATTACCAGCCAGAATAAATACTTTTATCCTGTTCACATAATCATCATGTATCTTATCCCATTCATCCACAGTATAAAACGGATCTCCTGCTTTACCGGTTAAAACCCTCAGTTTTTCTCTGGTTTTTTTAAAATCAGCTTTCAGTAAATCTTTTGTTATACTGCCGATATTCCGGATAATTGTTTTGTATCTGAACGCCCAGGCATAATCAATATCTATTGTGGGATAAAAAGCAAAAACAGGAGGATTTATTTTCAGGCGGCCATAGAATTTCATAAGTTTTTCTTCAAGGTCTTTAATCCAATAATTAACCACAGGAATATGAAGAAAATTATATTTAAAGGCTATGGAGGACTTTGAAGGGAAACGGTTATGATTATCGGGATCAAAAGGAAGATATTCTTCATAACGTGACACAAGATAAAAAACAGCAGAAAAGACATCGAAACAAAGGTCTGGTTGATGTGTTAAAAAAAAGGCCGGAATATCATCATTATAAATTACTTCATTAATTTTCTGATCATGGATATCGGATTCAAATAACAGCCCATAGGGATAAATTCTGAATGTACCCGGAATTTTATCGGTCGAATAATTAATTACAGGAACATCATTATGGGGAAGTTTATTCAGATCATTAATAAGCGAGTAGTCTTTCCCCATCATTTTTCTGATAATAAGATCAAGAGTAAAAATCAACCTGTTAGTAATATACTTTGTGTAAATTATCATTTTTAGTATATTATATTTCCATTTTCACTACTGTAATTCCGGCTCCCCCTGCTTCGATATGTGCATCCCCGAACCATTCAATTACATCAATAGTGTTAAGATATTGACGTATCATTTCCCTGAGAATTCCATTACCCTTACCATGAAGTATTCGTAATTCCCTGGCCTGAACAATGATAGCCTGATCAATGAATTCTGCCACCAATGTCAGCGCCTCCTCTCCCCTCTTTCCACGCAGATCAATTTCAGGTTTAAAAAAAAGTTTTTTTAATCCTGCATTATAAAATTCTTCGGATGGAGGCCCGGTGGTCCGCCTGGTAAGTTGTTTATACTGTCCGGAAGTTATGATTTCCAACTGGTCTGTATCCACTAATGTTTTCATACTTCCAAAAGCAATTGTACATTTTCTGCCTGTGAGGGAAATTACTTCCCCTGCATTATTTGTCCCTCTCAATACAACATAACTACCAATCCTGATATTCTTTTCAACCGGTTCTTCCACCGGAGTCGGATGCTTTCTGATATGGCTGCGAATACCATGTTTTTCACTGCTTATCTGCAGCTCTTCGATTTTCCTTTGTATATTGTCTTTTTGTTCAGGATCAGGTTTAACAATATTTTCTTTAAATGTTTCGAGTTTTTTACGTGCTTCCCTAGTTTTTATCTTATCAGCTTCAGCTTCTCTTATTTCCCTGATGGTATTTTCTATTTGTCTATTTGCACCTGTCAGCATTTCTTCTGCCTTTTGTTTTGCATCACCAAGTATTTTTTTCTTGATTTTTTCTGTATCCCGAAGTTCCAGATCATATTTTTCAACCAGTTCAGTTAGTTTTTTTTCAGAGATCCTTATTTGCTGTCGTTTATTTTCCCAATATTTTTTATCTCTCAGAATATCCCGTAAATGTTTGTCAAAATCAATATGATCCTTTCCTGCAGATTCCTGTGCTTTTAACAGGACATCTTCGGGAAGCCCTATTTTCCTGGCTATTTCAAATGCAAAAGAGCTTCCGGGCTGACCGATATCCAGTTTAAATAAAGCTTGCATTTTATGATTGTCAAAAAGCATAGCTCCATTAACAATCCCTTCAGCTGATGCGGCAAAATGTTTAAGATTAGTATAATGAGTTGTGATAATGCCATAACAGTTATTATTATTCATTTTTTCAAGAACAGATTCAGCAATAGCCCCTCCGAGTAAAGGTTCAGTTCCTGTCCCAAACTCATCAATAAGCACCAATGTTTTATCACCTGCATTTTTCAGAAAGAATTTCATGTTTATAAGGTGAGAACTATAGGTACTCAGATCGCTTTCGATAGATTGTTCATCTCCGATATCAATAAATATTCTTTCAAAAATGCCAAATACAGATCCTTCGGTAACCGGAACAAGAAATCCACACTGCAGCATGTACTGCAGGAGTCCAACTGTTTGAAGGCACACAGATTTTCCTCCCGCATTAGGACCTGAGATGAGTAGTATTCTTTGTTTGTTATCCAGGTCAATATCGAGGGGAATTACTTCACGTTCTTTTCCTGCTTCTCTGAAAGACAATAATAGTAATGGATGTACAGCCTTGCGCCATTTTATGAACGGCCGGGGAATGATCTCCGGTTTCAGAGCATTTAATTTCAGGGCAAAACGTGCTCTTGCTATCACTGAATCAAGAACAGCAAAAAAATGATGAATAGATGTCAGTTCAGGAATATAAGGTCTGATAAAATTGGAAAAATCAATTAGGACACGAATAATTTCTCTTCTTTCTTCATTTTCCAGTTCCCGTAACTCATTATTAGCTTCAACTATTTCAGCAGGTTCGATGTATACAGTTTTTCCTGTTGATGATTCGTCATGCACATAGCCCTTTATTTTTCTTTTATGTGTCGCTGCAACCGGGATAACTGTTCTCCCGTTTCTGACAGCAAGTGCAGAGTCTTCATCAATCCATCCCTGTGACTGTGCGGCTTTCAGCAAGCGTTGAAGTTTTCCGGATATCTGTGATTGTAAAGACAATATTCCCTGTCTTATATGGTTTAATGCAGGTGTGGCATTATCCCTGATCCTGCCATTTTTTTTCAAAATTTTGTTTATACGATCAATGACAACAGGGAAATACCTGACATCTTTTGCAAGTTCCTTTAATGTCGGGTAACGATTGTCTTCATCCTTTCTGAAAAAAGATATAACATTTCTAACTGTATCCAGGGATTTACGCAGGTCAGCAACTTCATTTTCCTCGATCCAGTTACCCTCAACTGCAGCTTTTCCAAGTGAAGCAGACATATCTACAAAATGTTCTACAGGGAAATCCGTTCCGGCAATAATTACCTGCCTGAATTCTTCAACCATGGATATTCTTGAAATTGTCTCATCAAGACTCACACAAAATGAGAGGCTATCAATAGTCTTCCTGCCAGGTTCATACTGACAATATGTTTTAACTATTTCCCTTATCCTGTTAAAACCAGTTTTTTCCTCAAAATTTACCGGGTAAATCAAGGTATCAGGTTTATTTTTACTAAATTAAACAATAAATAATGTTATATTAGTTCTCCCTCCACAAAATGACCATGGAACAGGATGGTTCCATCTTCCTTCATTATAATCTTGTTCCCGTGTTCCATATTATCTTTGTATTCACATTCAATATTAATTTTCCCATTTGGAAAATATTTAATCTGTTTACCGTGCAGCATATCATTTTTATAATGAGCTTCAAATTTTTTCACACCACCGTCATACCATATTCTCATTCTTCCTTCCCTAACATCATTAACGAGGCAGAATACTGCTTTTATATTTCCGCTCGGATAATACGTAGTGATTAAACCGTTTTTCTTTCCCTCTTTATATTCAGCTTCCACTAACATCATGCCCTCCTCATTATATAACCTGACAATACCTGATGGTTTACCATTAACCATATGACCTTCTTCAGCCAATATCCCGGAAGGATAGTACCAGTGATAAAATCCAGTGAACCTGGTTTTACTATCGGAATGATAATAAATGCCTTTAATTTTTTTTAAAGAAACAAGGTCAACAGAATTTTTCCGGGAATTTCGTTTCATTTAATATTATGAATTAAAATCATTTACACCCACTATATCATCAAATGCTGCATATAACGCGCATAAGGTAATGGGTAGTGTAAATAATATCCCAACACCGAAGGCAATAATTCCGAGAAAGTTAATTAAAGCGAGAATGATGATAAGTCCGAAAATTGCAAACCATTCTTTTTGTATAAGTCTTCTACTTGTCTCCATAGCTTCCCGGAAGTTCATTTTTTCAAAAATTATGAAGAAAGGAGCGAAATAATAAGCAACCAAAAAGTAGATACCGGGAATTATGAAAAACAGGAATCCAATAAATACAATAATTCCCTGCACAATCATTAAAAAAGTAAGCTGAACAAAGTCTTTAAATCCATCAAAGAAGTGTTCAAAATAAATTGTTTTTCCGGAACGGATTCTATGTGCAGCAATAAAAAATCCTGCAGTGAGAGGATAGGATAATATGAATCCTCCAAAAGGCATACAAATTAAAAAAAATGCAGTATACAATAAAAATAACTCCGGTTTCCTTTTGAAAATGGAAAATCCGGTTGAAATATACTGTTCAATTTTCACAAAGTATCCAGAGGTAATGAGTTCATTTATTCTATCCTGAATATCTCGTATTATTTGCATTGTAATGAAATTTAAGCGAAAATTACAAATAAATTTCTTACCAGGAAGTATTATTTTTCACTATATGTTTTTATCGCCTTACATTTGCAGGATGATAAATTGCACCGATAATGTTCACTGTTCCTGGTTTTGAAAAAAAATCTGAATATTAAATAAACTGAATAGCTTATTGAAACAAACACTATCACGAGGGTAATAATTTCCTGTATCATAGATTACAATATTAATAAATAAAAACACTTCCCACCTGGTACACCAGGAAGGACATTATCCAGGCAAGAAGGGTTGTATAAAGCACCAGGAATCCTGCCCATTTTAAAGATCCTGATTCTCTTGCAACCACTGCTACCACTGCAATACATGGAAAATAAATCAGGATGAACAGTAAGAAAGAAATTGCGACAAGGGGATTGTAAACAGGTTTTCCTTTTTTTTCTCCTGACAGATAGTGTTCTGACTTTAATTTTTCGCTTAAAGGGACAAATTCACCTTCATCTTCTTCTGATTGATAAAGTACGGCCATTGTACTAACGACAATTTCTTTCCCTGCAATTCCTGCCAGCAGACTTACACTCATTTTCCAATTGAAACCCAAGGGTTCCATTACCGGTTCTATAAATTTACCGAACCTTTTAAGATATGAATCACTGGTAACAGTATTTACCTCTTCCTTTTCAATATTCTCCTGCAGATCATTATCATGTAAATCAGACAGCAAGCGGCTGTTAACGGGATAGTAATTCAGACCCCATACAATAACTGATGCCATCAATATCACGCCTCCGATTCTTTTTAAATATTCAGCGGACTGGTTCCACATATGTCTTAAAATATTTCTCATTGTAGGTATCCTGTATGGAGGCAATTCCATGACGAAAGGAACATCTTCACCTGTGATAAGAAATTTTTTAAAAATCAAGGCTGATATTGCCGCCAGTAAGATGCCGGTAAGATAGATCAGGAAAAGAGATGTGCCCTGCCAAAGAGGGAAGAAAGTTCCTATGATCAATATATAAACCGGAAGTCTTGCGCTGCATGACATAAAAGGCAGTATCAACATGGTCACCAGTCTGTTATGTCTGCTTTCAATTATTCTTGTCGAAAGTATTGCAGGCACATTACATCCAAAACCCATGATAAGCGGAATAAAGGATTTCCCATGCAATCCTATTCTATGCATTATTTTATCCATTATAAAGGCAGCTCTTGCCATATATCCTGTGTCCTCCATCAGGGAAATGAAAAAAAAGAGTATCAGGATATTAGGAAGAAAAACTAGTACACCTCCCACTCCTCCGAGAATTCCTTCTCTTATCAGATTGTTCAGAGCACCGGCAGGTAAATAATGTACACATAATTCTGAAAGCCATTGAAAAAGAGAAAGTATCCAGTCTGCAGGGAATTTCCCCCCTTTGAAAGTTATCATGAACATAAGCCAGAGCAAAAGAAAAAATATGGGGATACCATACTTCCTGTGCGTTAGAATGTAATCGGCTTTTTGAGATCTTTCATGAACATTTTTATCAGACCTGATCAAAGTTTCTTTTAATGCTCCTTTTATGAAACCGTATTTTGCATCGGTAATTATCGTTTCAGTTTCTATACCGGTATTTGATTCTAATTTTGAGATCTCCTTCTCAAGGCATATAAGTACCTCTTTATATTCCGGGAATTTTTCAAATCTTTTTATAATATCCCCGTCTTTTTCAATTAGTTTAAGCGAAAGGAAACGGGGATGAAATCTATTGGTAATTTCTGAAAATCCGGGTTTTAGAATTAATTCTTCCAAAATCCTTGCAGTATCTTCCACATCTCTTCCATAACTGATATTGATCTTCCTTTCGGAGGCATCATTTTCATTAAATCTGTCAATGATTGCATTAAAGAGAGATGCTAATCCTCTTCCCCTTGAACCGATAGTTGGAATCATGGGGATACCTATCATTCTGCCAAATGTTTTATAATCGAGCCTGTCCCCTTTTCTTCTTAGTTCATCAAACATGTTTAATGCAATTACCACTTTCAGGTTCATATCAATTAACTGGGATGTAAGAAAGAGGTTACGTTCCAGGTTGGTGGCATCTATTACATTAACTATTACATCAGGTTGGTTATCAAAAAGGAAATTTCTTACATATAGTTCTTCAGGAGAATAAGCAGTTAAGGAATATGTTCCGGGTAAATCATAAAAATTAAATATATAACCCTGGTATTCAACTCTTGCTAATTTCGTGGAAACAGTTACACCACTGTAATTGCCAACCTTTTCATAGGAGTGTGATGCAAAATTAAATATACTGGTTTTTCCTGAATTGGGATTTCCAATCATCGCAACATTAATCACATTGCTTGCTTTTGCTACTGAAGCCGGCATTTTATCCTTCTGAAAGGTGCCATAAAATGGAACAGGTACAGATTCCAGTACTTCTTCATGAATTATTTCAATTAAAGATGCTTCTGTTCTTCTCAGGGAAACCATATAGTCCATTATTCTGTATTCTACCGGATCTTTTAGCGGAGCTTCCTGTATGACAGTTACTTTCTGACCACGAATAAATCCCATTTCGGTTATTCTTTTCCGAAACATACCATGTCCCTTAATTTTAACAATAATTCCGGTTTCTCCAATGTGAAGATCAGAAAGTAACATTCAATGAATAAATTAATGCGCAATAGTATTTAAAATTACTTGAATTTTTATACCAATAAGTTGGTATATTTAAAATTATTGCATTAAATTGAGGGTTGTTAAACTGGTTTTGAATTTAAAGTAAAAGAAGATAAAGTGGAAGAAAACGAAAATATATATGAAAAGATCCACGAAATGTTCGGTATATCACCGGATAAGATGAATGTTTTGCAGGAAACAATTAATATTGACCTGCAAATTGAGTACTTTGAAGTTTCAGAACAGGTTAAGAAAGATCTTGATTTTAAGAAAGTACTTGAAGAGGCAGATAATATCTTTGATCCCGGAATGAAAATGGAAAACAAAAAGCTACTCCTTTCAAGGATAGCTTCGGTTGATAAAGTAAAAGCGTACAGGGTACTGGAAAAGTATATGCAGGACCCGGATCCTGCTCTCAGGGACTGGGGAACACTGGCAATCCAGGAAAACAGGATGCTCCTTGAATCAAAACTTCTTGATGAAAATCAGATATTTATTTCCACAGGTTTGGGAGGCAAAGGAAATAAACTAAGGTATTTTGTTGTACTCATGGGAAGAAGTAATCTGACATTCAATTCTACTCAAAAAAAAATAATAACAAATGAATGTAATATTACTCTTAAAAAATACGATGCTGAGATAGAAGAAATTAATTTTCATGGTCATATAGCTACTTTAATGACTGTAATACCGATGAATGTTACAATTAAGCATTTATTTGATGAAGCAATTAACGAATGTAATTTTTACGGTAATTTCCTTGTCCCAAATTTCATTATTACCAATGTTAAGGTTTTACAATTTGAGGAAATAATTGATTTTCTTAATAAACACAAAGAAGGTAAACTGCAGGGATGAAATTGCTTTCAGAAAACAACTCAATATTATCCTTGAAAAACGAAGGTATTAATATAATAAACCTGGGAGTAAACTACATATAGCAAAATACACTTCATTAAAATTACAATAAAGCATTTCTGAGGAAGCAAAATTTCCGGGTAATTACTACAAAGGGAATAATGTGATTAAAAGATAGTTTGATGACTATTTAGATTTTTTTTCATCAAGATCATCAAAATCAACATCTGTGTAGTTTTCAGCCAATGCTTCTTCAGGTTCTCCCATTGGGTCTTCATCAATAGGTTGGGGATTGGCTGTTTTAATATAATCAATTACTTCAGCCAGTCCTTCAGAAAATTTCTCAAAATCTTCCTTATAAAGGAAAATCTTGTGCTTTTCATAAAATGATTTCCCGTCTCTACCAAATCTTTTTTTACTTTCGGTAATAGTCAGGTAATAATCATTTCTCCTGGTAGCTTTAACATCAAAGAAATAGGTTCTCTTTCCAGCTCTTACAGATTTCGAAAATATCTCCTGTCTGTTCAGGTTGTCAGTTCCTTCAATTTTTTCATTTCCTTCTTCCATCATATTCACAGTTTAGTTAGATTATACAGTAATCGATTCTCAAAAATAGAAAAATATTTTACAAATTTTAATATTTTACTATTTAATTGATGATAATATGCATTATTATACGGTAAAATCAATTCAAACCAGGTTCTATAAAAGAATTTAGTTCCTCATATTCAATAATTTAAGATTTTTTCTTATTTCAACCTCAACGTACTTAAAACTATCAGAATTGTAATATTATTCAAATACCGATATATGCCTAAATTATTTTACATTTTTTTTCATGATCTTTTATTAAATAATTTTATTATTTTTGGCCTTTATTAATTTTACGAACCTGTTCTTTATCAAATGATTAGCAGGAGACTTCTTAGGGTTAAAGTATTGCAAATGCTATATGCATTTTATACATCTGATATTAAAGATGTTAATAAAGCTGAAAAAGAATTACATTTCAGTGTTAATAAATCTTATGAATTATATAAACTTCTGCTGCTTCTTATTATTGATATACGTCAATATGCTGAAACAAGGATAGAAATTGCCAGGAACAAATTACGTCCCAGCAAGGAAGATATGAATCCAAACTATCAGTTTATTAATAATTCTCTCATTCATCAGATTTCTGAAAACAACCAATTGCAGAATTATATAAATACAACCGGGATCAGCTGGGTCAAGTATCCTGTTCTGGTCAAAGCAATCTATAATGAATTGATAAAATCAGATGTTTATAAGAATTATATGGCATCCGGTTCAAAATCATATGAAGAGGATAAACGGCTGGTTAGCTTTATTTATACAGATCTTATCATATGTAATGAAGATTTGCATCATATCCTGGAAGAAATGAGTATTTACTGGAATGACGACACGGAATACATTATTTCTATGATCATTAAAACCATAAAGAATTTTAAAGAAAAAGATACCAGGGAAAAGTCTTTGTTATCATTATACAAAAATGATGAAGACAGGGATTTTTTCGTTCAACTATTCAGAAAAACTATTATAAACAGGGATTATTGTCTGGAACTGATTAAAGAGACCGCCAATAATTGGGATGTAGAGAGAATTGCATTCCTGGATACACTTATTATGCAAATGGCTATTACTGAGTTAATGGAGTTTCAGTCCATTCCTACTAAAGTAACACTTAATGAATATCTTGATATAGCCAAGTATTACAGTACAGAAAAAAGTAATTCTTTTATAAATGGAATCCTGGATAAGGTATTGATAAACCTAAGAAGCGATAACAAAATAAATAAAACCGGCCGGGGTTTGATTGGTGAGAATTAGTTGTTTAATCATGTAAAATATATTTACTTTGCACTTTTCAAAGTAATATGATGTTACGGATCATTGAGATATTTATCACGTTGATGTTATTGTTATCAGCCATATCATGTAACCCAACTACCAATAACGGGGAGAAAAACATGCGTAAACAGTCTGTCAGTCCGACTGAAAAAAATGAAGGTTACCCGGAAATTTCATTTGAGAGCCAGGAACATGATTTTGGCAAAGTATATGAAGGAGAAACAGTAGGATGGTATTTTAAGTACAGGAACACAGGAAATGCCCCATTGATTATTACAAAAGCAAATGCAAGTTGCGGATGCACTGTTCCTGAATTCAGGAAAGAACCGCTTGCTCCCGGAAAAGAAGGATTTATTAAAGTAATTTTCGACACTTCCGGCAGATCTGATAAACAAACAAAAACTATTACCGTTGAATCCAATGCAGCCCGTTCACCGATTATCTTAAGAATAAAAGCTGAAATAATAAGCAATCAAAATAATAAACCAAATTAAAAAATTAACAAGATGAATTTACTTTATGTTGTGATGCAGCAATCACAGGCCAAATCGCCAAATCCCTTAACATCCTTATTACCTCTGTTTTTAATTATAATTGTTTTTTATTTTTTTATGATCAGACCGCAAATGAAGAGGCAGAAGGAATTAAAAAATTACAGAAATACCCTTCAAAAAAATGATAAAATCATAACTACCGGAGGTATTTATGGGAAAATTACAGATATTAAAGACATGACAGTCACTGTTGAGATCTCTGACAATGTCAGGATCAAGGTGGACAAAAATGCAATTCTTAAAGACCCGGGTGATATAGCAGAAACCCGTAATTAACTTTATTAAGCATTTATGTTCCGGTAAAACCTGATTTATCTTTCAACCTGATATAAATATTATAAGTCATTTCAACTATTGGAATCGGGATTAAGAAATATTTTACATAAATTTAATGGAGAGACAAAAATTGCCTTCAGAAAGAGATTGTTAATTTATTCTTTCTTCCTGGTTTTATCAGTTATTTTCTGGTTTATAAATGCTTTAAGTAAAAACTATATCACCACAATAAACTACCCGGTCAGGTATGTTGATTTACCCCAGTCAAAAATTCTGGTTGGGGATGCTCCGGATCATCTTTCTTTAAGGATAACTGCTCATGGTTACAGCATTTTAAAGCACAAATTAAGTTCAAAATACTTACCTGTAAATATCTCTTTAAATTCCTTTTCTGTTAAAAGATCATACGAAGATGATTCATCGTTTTATATTCCAACAAGATTTGCAAGGGAAGAATTAAGTGCTCAACTGAAATATGACATACAGGTTTTAGAAATACAACCTGATACTCTTTTTTTCCGCTTTGCATCAATTATCACAAAAACATTGCCCGTTTTAGTGAATATTAATGTAGAACCTCAAAAACAAATGATAATCACAGGGATTCCTGCTGCCATACCCGATCAGGTTGTAGTTACAGGACCGGATTATATTCTGGATACTCTTTCGGCAATTTATACTGAATCTGAAAATATCGGAGTTATTTCCCGTTCTACTGAGAGATATTTAGAACTTAATAAACCTGAAGGAGTTAGCCTGAAAAATAATAAAGTAAAAGTAACTATTGGCATTGAGAAGTTTACAGAAAAAACAATTTCTGTTCCTATTGAAATAATGAACATACCTGACTCAGTTAAATTAATTACCTTCCCTTCGAATATTGAAATTACCTGCCAGGTCGGATTAAGCAATTTCCCGAAAATCCAGCCTCAGATGTTTAAAGTATTGGTTGACTACAAAGAAACTACAAGTGGTACAGGTAGCCTTACTGTAAATCTACTGAAGCATCCTGAATTTGTAAGGTCAGTAAGATATTCACCAAAAAAAGTGGAATATTTAATTACAAAATGATACTTAAGGTTGGTCTTACAGGTGGTATAGGCAGCGGTAAAACAACTGCTGCTTTAGTTTTTGGGAGCATGGGGATCCCGGTCTTTTTTGCAGATAAAGAAGCCAGGCGACTTATTAACACTAACCCCACTCTGAGAAAGCAGATCATGGCCCTTTTCGGGAAGGAGTCATTTAAAGACAATATTTATAATACCAGTTTCATTTCGAAAGCTGTTTTTTCTGATCATTCTTTGCTGAACAAGTTAAATTGTCTTGTTCATCCATATGTAGGTGAATCTTTTAAAGTATGGTGTAAAAAACAGAAAAATATACCTTATTTAATAATGGAAGCTGCAATTCTTTATGAATCAGGATTTCATAAAATGTTTGATTATATAATCACTGTCAGTGCTCCTGAAAAGTTAAGAATTGAAAGGATCTCCCAAAGAGATAACATGAGTAAAAAAAGCATTAAAGCAAGGATGAATACCCAGTTATCAGAAGAACAATTAATAGCGTCATCCGATTTTGTATTAATTAATGACGGAAATACCCTGCTGATCCCGCAGATACTGGAAATTCATAACAAATTTATTTCTTTACATAAAAAATAGGCGGTATGGGAAAGTTTACCAGGTGGATAGCTGGCGGTCTGGGATGGGCTTTTTTCGGTCCCCTGGGAGGCATATTAGGATTTGTATTGGGAAGCTTTCTTGACAATGAAAATGTCAACTCTCAATTTCGTAAAGAAAATAATGTAACCACTACCGGTGATTTTGCTGTTAGCCTTCTTGTATTGGTTGCATCTGTCATGAAAGCTGATGGTAAGGTATTACGCTCAGAACTGGATTATGTAAAAGCATATTTTATCAGAACTTTCGGGGAAAGTGCTGCTGGTGAAGCTATAATGTTGCTCCGTGACCTCCTTAAACAAGATATAGATATCAAGGCTGTCTCAATGCAAATAAAAACCCGACTTGACTATGCATCCCGTCTTCAAATGCTTCACTTTCTATTTGGAATAGCAAATGCAGATTACAGGGTGCAAGCGGAAGAAATTAATATTCTCCGGATTCTGTCAGGATATCTCGGGATCAGCATGAAAGACTATGAATCAATAAAAGCCATGTTTTATGATGATATTGAAAGTGCTTACAAGATTCTTGAGGTTGATCCTTCGGCATCTGATGAGGAGATTAAAAAAGCATACCGGAAAATGGCCTTGAAATATCATCCGGATAAGGTAGCATATTTGGGTGAAGATATAAGAAAGGCTGCTGATGAGAAATTTCAGAAGGTTAATGAATCATACGAAAAAATCAAAAAAGAAAGAGGAATTGTTTAACATTAATAAATTACATGCAGATGAACCTTAAAGAAATAATGGCAATTTCGGGTTACCCGGGATTATACAGACACATTTCGCAGGGAAGAAATGGGATAATTGTTGAATCTTTAACAGATAAAAAACGTATGCCGGCATATGCATCAATGAAAGTGAGCTCCCTGGAAGATATTGCTGTTTTCACAGATGAAGGGGAATTGCCGCTTAAGGACCTGTTAAAAAGACTCTATGAAAAGGAATCCGGAGGTCCTGCTTTAAGTAGTAAAAGTTCTCCGGAAGAAATAAAAAAATACTTTGAAGAAGTTTGCCCTGAATTTGACCGGGATAAAGTATATTTTTCCGATATGAAAAAAATCATTAGCTGGTACAATTTACTTCAGGAATTAAAAATGCTGGAATTTGAAGAGGAGGAAGATGTTGGAACATAGACAATGGACTATGGACCATGGTCTATGGTCTATGGTCTATGGTGGCTCTGTTCTATTGTATTGTAATTTTTATTATCTTTAAGAAAAAATTGCGCTATGCTACCAGATTTACTTGAAAAAGCAACAAAATTGAACGACCATGATAAACGCAGGTTTATCGATTGGTTGAA
>Ga0209270_1000229_pt1 | contig 138337 bp, 128 predicted proteins | sample MTBAKSrepl1MetaG_FD_187456 | JGI IMG/M metagenome (GOLD analysis project Ga0209270, IMG submission 187456) | Enrichment culture microbial communities from Arthur Kill intertidal strait, New Jersey, USA, that are MTBE-degrading - MTBE-AKS1... | ecosystem: Environmental > Aquatic > Marine >... | reverse complement strand
GAGGTGCTCGACGAGATCGTGCAGGGCATGAAGGATCAGCCCAACCTGAATGTGGAGATCCAGGGCCACACGGATATTTCCGGCACGCATGCCTACAACATGGGTCTTTCCAAGCGCCGGGCCGATGTAGTCAAAGCCTATTTGGTTTCCAAGGGGATTTCGGCCGAACGCATGACGACCAGGGGATACGGTCCCGACCGACCAATCGCGACCAATTCCACTTCAGCAGGCCGGGCCGAAAACCGTCGGGTGGAGTTCAAGCCGGTTTACTAGCGGATCGATCCTGATGGAACGGTGGCAATAATCGTGTGATAACAGTGGGGCGGCTCGTTTCGCCCCACTGTTTTTTTTATGATCTGACGGTTGAAATCTTGGTCCGCTTCGCCTATAGTCCGGGCCGTTGTAAGCTTTGAAATACGCCGTGGAAAGGAAAGCGAAGTGGAAAAAATCGTACCTAAAAGAATGTTTTTTACCAAGGGGGTGGGCTACCATCGTAACAAACTGCAAAGCTTCGAGCTGGCGCTACGCGACGCAGGCATCGAAAAGTGCAACCTGGTGACCATTTCGAGCATCATGCCGCCGGATTGTAAAATTCTCTCCAAAAGCGAAGGACTCAAGTGTCTGGTGCCGGGGCAGATTACGTTTGTGGTGCTGGCGCGCGAGTCGACCAACGAACCGAGCCGGTTGATCACGGCGGCGGTGGGTCTGGCGCAACCCAAGGATAAAAATCAGTACGGTTATATTTCCGAGCATCATGGCTTCGGCCAGAATGCCCGCCAATCCGGCGACTTTGCCGAAGACTTGGCGGCCACGATGCTGGCGTCTACGTTGGGTATCGAGCTGGACCCGGATCAGGCCTGGGACGAGCGCAAGCAACACTATGTGGCCGGCAAGGATCGCCTGTTCGTCAGCCGCAGCATTGCCAAGGCGGCCCATGGCCACAAGGACGGATTGTGGACGACGGTGCTGGCCTGCGCGGTGATGCTGCTTGTGTAAGCTCGTGTGACTGTTTCGTGAAACTAGATCGGATCACGGCGGTTGTCCCGGCGGGTTCCGGATTCATCGAGAAAGAGACATCATGAAGTCAATGTTCAAGGATGCACCGGATATCGTACCGCAGCGGTTGCATAAGGGCATGGGCCTTGCCGAGCTGGTCGAAGTCATGGGGCGTACCTGTTTCGAAGCGCGCAACGTGCAACGCGCGGCCCGGTTATACGCCCATATGATCGATCAGGGCGATACGATCTGGCTGGGAATTGCCGGTGCGGGGGTCGCGGGCGGCATGGGGGGAATGGTCATCTCACTGCTCGAGGCGGGCTTCGTCGATGTGATCTGTTCCACTGGGGCGCAGGTGTATCATGATTTGCACTTTGCGTTCGACTTTCCGGTCAAATCGATTCATCCCCATTACGATGATGATCTCTTACGCCGACACGGCGACACGCGCATCTATGATATCGGCATCCGCGAAAAAGAGACCCTGGAAGCCCAGGATGCGGTGATCCGGCGATTCGTGAAGGAGCAGCACCCGGTGCTGGGTGAACGACCCATCTCTTCTTGGGAATTCAATCACCATCTGGGCCTTTGGGTCAATCAGCAGGCCCCGCACCCTGAGCGAAGTTTTACCGCGACGGCGGCGCGATTGGGGGTGCCGATTTTCTGGGATTCGCTTTCCAACCACTCGATCGCCATGAACCTGGTACGGACCGACCGCGATGGATTCCCGATTCAAGTGTCGGCCCAGAAAGACATCTCCCATTCGGCGGCCATCGCGTTTACTTCCGAAAAGACCGGTTTCCTGGAGTTGGGCGGCGGCGGTCCGAAGAATTTCATTCAGCAAACCGGGCCGACCATCAGTCAGATCCTCGGCGTCGAGTTCGAAGGCGCGGACCGGGGCATACAGATCGGGACGGCGGTGGAGCGCGAGGGCAGTCTGTCGAGCTGCACGTTCGGCGAGGCGGTCACCTGGGGCAAGTACCAGCACGCCGACGAGGCCAACCTGGTTCAAGTGTGGGGAGAGTACAGCATTATCTTCCCCTTGCTGGCAGCCTACGTGATAGAAAAGTGCCCGCCCAGGCCCCCCAGGGGGATCAGCAACGACATGGCCGATCGCGTGGCAAAGCTGGAGACGGCCCAATGACCCCCCATGACACGCCTTTTCTCGCGCCACCGGAAGGGTATGGTGGTTTCGATGCGGCCCGGGCCGTGGTGGTGCCCTTTCCTTATCAAGGCGGTGTTTCTTATGGATTGGGGACGGCGGATGCGCCCCAGGCCGTCCTCGAGGCCTCCCAGCAGGTGGAGTTTTACGACGAGGAACTGGACGGCGAGCCCTACAAGATCGGGATCGCCACCATCGCCGCACCGCCCATTCCGGACGATGCCAGACAGATGCTGGCGCTTCTCGAGCGCACCACCGATGAGCTGTTGGACCAGGGAAAGTTCCCGTTGATCGTGGGTGGCGACCATTCCATCTCCAGCGCGCCCATGCGCAGCGTGTTCAAAAAATATTCCGATATGGGCGTGATTCAATTCGACGCCCACGCCGATTTGCGGGAGACTTTCGACGACAGCCCGCTGAGTCATGCCTGCGTGATGGCCCGCGCACGAGAGATGACGCCGTATACCTTGCAGTTGGGAATCCGCAGCATGGACGTCGAGGAGGCCCGTCTGATCCGGCGGGAAAAACTGGCCGTGGCGACCATGCGCCACCTGCGTCAGGGCCTTTTTGATCTGCCTGCAGCCCTGACGGCCCTGCCCGAAAATGTGTTTGTTACAGTGGATGTGGATGTTTTCGACTGGAACGTGATTGCCAGTACCGGCACGCCCGAGCCGGGGGGAATGGGCTGGTACGAGGCCCTCGATCTGCTCAAGACGATTTTTCATACCAAGAATGTGGTCGGCTGCGATGTGGTCGAGCTCTCCTATCGGCCCCATGATGCCAACTCGCCCTACGCCGTGGCCAAGCTGATCCATAAGATGATCGGCTATAAATTCGCCGCGTTGATCCCGCCCGCCTGAAGAGATAAAACTCCTCTTTTTTGAAAGCCGGAAAGTCGAAAGGATTGGTCGATCTATTATGTATGGCTTGGTCTGTGGCTCGATCTGTGGAGCGGTCGATTCGTTGCTGAGTCGATCAGGGTTTTTTGGATGGCGAATCCAAGGCATGCAAACCCGGATGAACTCCGGCCCCTTAACGACCCGTCATCGGGATGTGGAAGGAAAATCTGCGCCGAAATGCCTCGGTGGGCTTTTGTTGACCCGGCTGCCAGGTGACTTCACTGAAGTGCAGGCGGCCCTGCTTGTCCACCGTGAGCAGCGATGACGACCGGGTGCCGTAGGTCGAGCTGGTGATAAAGACCGGGCTGAGCAGACGCTCCCAGGCGAGGTCGATGCCGGTGTCAGGCAGGTGGTGGTCTGGTGCAGGGGTCTGATCCTGCAGCAGGCGCCAAATCCTTTCTTCGGATATTTCGTCGCCATTGTTCAGCATTTCCTGAAGTCTGCTTTTGGACCGTTGCACCTTGGGCCAGGGGCTGTCGAACAGATGGTTGCTCAGCCCATGAACGCCGGCTTCGACTTTCCGGATGGCCTGGTCATAATTGGAGAAGTAAAGCAGGCCGTCGGGGTCGCCGACGATCAGGTTGAACCCGTTGTATTTATCCGCGGCGGACTGAATGGATTGCAGGTATAGCGCCGGCGGTATGTCTCCCAGCAGATAATCGGAAACCAGATGGCCCCTGGAGGGTGCCCCGGGTTTTATGTTTTGCGGATCCCGGTAATTGGTGATGGCAGCGATGCGTCCCCTGGCATTGACGCCCATCCAGGTGCCCTGCTGCTGCAGATCCCTGCCGGCCAGGACACCGGGGTGGCCCTGCCAGTGGCCGAGGGGAGCGGTGGGCCGGTCGTAGAATTCGTCCCGGTTGGCTGCCAACACCAGGCGGTAGGCGGGATGGACATTATAGGCGAATGTGATCAGGCACATATTGGCAAGTTTAGAGTGTAAAGTTTAAAGTGTAAAGTATCGGTTTTCGCCGCTAACAAAGCCGATTGAGTGTTTATAAACGCCGAAGGCTATGATATAAAAGCGCCTTTGCAACAAACAACGGCCTTTTTAAAAAATTAGGCACTATATAGCGTCTGTCCACAAATAGGCAACCTTGGTCTAGATCAAGGCGCGCGAAAAATTTAACCGCAGGCATGTAATAGATATTCCGAGGATTAGATTTTCGCGCAACGCCGATATCGGGCCAATTGGTCATTTGTGGATGGGCACTAACGAGTGTCCATCAACTCAAGGGGGAACATCATGCACAAGGTTGTGATCGTAGGTGGGGCACGTACGGCAGTAGGAGCTTTCGGTGGTGGTTTCAAAGATGTATCGGTGGTGGAGATGGGCGCGCTGGTCATGCGGGAGGCCATGAAACGGGCAGGGCTCAAACCAATCGCAGACGACCGGATGAAGGAGGTCGCTGCGGATAAGTTGAAAGGCCAGGGGTTGATCGAGATCGAAACGGCTGCCGGCCCATGGGATGCGGATGCACAACCGGTGGCGGTCGACGAAGTGATCATGGGAAATGTGCTGCAGGCCGGTCAGGGACAGAACCCGGCCCGCCAGGCCATGGTCAGAGCCGGCTTTCCCAAGGAGACCCCGGCATTTTCCATCAACAAGGTATGCGGATCGGGTTTGAAGGCTATCGGATTGGGCGCACAGGCCATTATGACCGGTCAGGCCGATGTGGTGGTCGCTGGTGGGCAGGAGAACATGAGCCGGGCACCCATGGCCCTGCCCAAGGCGCGCTGGGGCCATCGCATGGAGCTCACCGGAACCGGCGAGATTTACGATCTCATGGTTTTTGATGGCCTATACGAGATTTTCTACGGCTACCACATGGGCATGACGGCCGAGAATATTGCGGCCCTGTACCAGATCAGCCGCCAGGAACAGGATGAACTCGGTTTGTTGAGCCACCAACGGGCCATGTCCGCCATCAAGAACGGAATTTTCGCCGAGGAGATCGTACCGGTGACGATCAAGGGCCGCAAGGGCGATATCGTGATCGATACCGACGAACGTCCGATGGAGACCAGTATGGAGAAGATGGCCAAGCTACGACCGGCGTTCAAGAAGGATGGGACCGTTACGGCGGGCAATGCTTCCGGTATCAACGACGGTGCCGCGGCCGTGGTGTTGATGAGCGCCGAAAAAGCCGCCGCCATGGGGCTGGAACCCATTGTCAGCATCAAGTCGTTCGCCTCGGGCGGCCTTGATCCCGCCTATATGGGGCTGGGGCCGGTACCCGCGGTGCGCAAGGCGCTTGCGGCGGCGAAGATGACCATCGCGGACATGGATATGATCGAGCTGAACGAGGCCTTCGCATCCCAGGCCATCGGCTGCATGCGGGAGCTGGGCATTGCCATGGAAAAGCCCAACGAGTTGGGATCGGGAATTTCCCTGGGGCATCCCATCGGCGCCACCGGTGCGCGCCAGATGGTCAGTGGTATGAACCAGATGCGCCGCAAGGGATACCAGACCGGTCTGATCACCATGTGCATCGGCGGGGGTATGGGTATGGCCATGGTTATCGAGCGATAAACGCTTTACATTTAAGACAGTTACTGATAATAGCACGGGTACCATTCATCGCGGTCGGTTCGGTTGGTGGTAACCATATGGTGTGGTTTTTCGTTTGCTCACGACCTTCATGGTCGTGAGGTGGAAAGCGGCGGGCAGGCGGACCGATCAGGCATGAACTGTCTGTCATGATGCGAGAATTGAATCGTTAAACATACGAGTGGGAAACAAACCATGGATATCAGCAGACGATTGGCAATCTTGGTTTTCTGTGGTGTTCCGGCCATCATCGGCGGGGGCATTGTCTATGCGATTTTTGGCAGCCTGACCCCCATGTGGATTTACGAAGCGCTGCTTATTGTTTCTGCCGGTGCATTGGTCAGCCGCTGAAAGGCCCGGCCGTTTCGTCCAGAAATAGTGAGGGAGTCCGTCTAATAAGCTCACAGAATCGTGGGCAATGCCCGTCCCGAGCGCCTGCACGGTGTGAGCACCCGTCCTGCCGGGGGGTGTGCAACCGCCGACGCCCGTCGCAGGTGTATATAAACATCCCCCAGTATTCAGCGCACTTTCGCAATCGGCCTGGAGGTGCGCTTCAGGTAGTAAAACCGGACGACTCCAGATGATTGTCGGGTGCCATACGCCGTTAAGGCCGTCTCGATCAGGGGAGGCACCATGGGTGATTTAAATACCCGAAATCCCATTTTATGGTTCTTCCTGGCCTGTTTCATCGGGACCATTTTCGTACTCGGTTGGCTCTTGAAGCCTTTTTTCCCGATCCTGGTGTTGGGGGCGGTGGTCAGCGGCATCTGCTACCCGCTTTACCGAGCCATTCAGCGCCACAAGAAAATCGGGGCGCCGATGTCTGCCTTTCTCACCTGTTCGCTGGTTTTTGTGATTCTCTTTGTGCCCATCGTTTTTTTTGTGGGCAGCCTGACCCAGCAGGCTTTCGGTCTTTATCAAATGGCAAGAAGCGCGGTGCTCAGCGAGCAGGTCAACGCACTCCTGCGCGATTCGCACATCCTGGACAGGGTCAATGCGGTCCTGGCCAACTTCAATTACACGATCACCGGTGACGAAATCAAAAATGCCGTCTCCGAAATCGGTAAGTTTGTGGGGTTGTTTCTTTATGAGCAGGCCAGGGCCGTTGCTTCCAATACCCTGGCGTTCCTGGTCAACTTCCTGATGATACTGATGGTGATTTTTTTCTTGTTGTTAGATGGCGAGCGACTGATCAATTATTTGATCGAACTTTCCCCACTGCCCGCAGACCAGGAACATATGCTGATCAGAAAGTTCAAGGAGATGGCCTCTGCCGTTTTGATCGGTAACGGGTTAGGCGGATTGATCCAGGGGGTCCTGGGCGGATTGGTGTTCTGGGTTTTCGGATTTCAGTCGGCTTTTTTATGGGGCGTCATTATGGGGCTGCTGGCATTTCTTCCGATTGTCGGCATCGGCGCGGTGTTTATTCCGACGGCGATTTATCTTTTCGTCAAGGCGCACATAGCGGCGGGCATCTTTTTTATCGTGTTTTATGTGGTTCTCTCGGGTGGGACCGAATATATCTTCAAGCCTAAGATTGTCGGTAAGCAGGCAAAGATCCATCCCCTGTTGATTTTCTTCGCCATTATCGGCGGCCTCAAATTATTCGGTATTCTCGGCATCATATACGGGCCGTTGGTGGTGACCGCTTTTTTGACCATGGCCGATATTTACCGTGTCAGTTACAAGCGTTTTGTGGAGAGAGAAGATCCTTAGGGGCAGCGTTCCCGGTAGCCTTTTGATCGGCTGTCACGGGGCCTGTATTCAAGAGAGAAGGCATTTACAACGGCATGTTGCCGTTGCTGAGATTCGGAAAGGGAAACTATGACGACATCGGATACGCAGCCTGTGGTGAGTATCGAGAAAGAGATGAAAAAGTCTTATCTCGATTATGCCATGAGCGTGATCATCGGCCGGGCCTTGCCGGACGTGCGTGACGGGCTCAAGCCGGTTCATCGCCGCGTGCTTTTCGCCATGCGCGAGCTGAAAAACGACTACAATAAACCCTACAAAAAATCCGCACGTATCGTTGGTGACGTGATCGGTAAATATCATCCCCATGGCGACACGGCGGTCTACGATACCATCGTACGCATGGCCCAGGATTTTTCCATGCGCTACACCCTGGTCGACGGTCAGGGCAACTTCGGTTCCATCGACGGCGATTCACCTGCCGCCATGCGTTACACCGAAGTCCGCATGACGCGTCTGGCCCACGAGATGTTGGAAGATTTGGACAAAGAAACCGTCGATTTAAGCCCCAATTACGATGAATCGTTGCTTGAGCCGACTGTTCTACCGTCCAAGCTGCCGGCGCTCATGGTCAATGGGTCGGCAGGTATCGCCGTGGGAATGGCCACAAATATTCCACCACACAATCTTTCGGAGGTGGTCGATGCGACCATCGCGCTGATCGACCAGCCGGAATTGACCTGTGATGAGCTGATGCACTACCTGCCGGGACCCGATTTCCCCACTGGCGGGATCATTTACGGTACGGCAGGGATTAAGGAGGCTTACCGCACCGGCCGCGGCATTATTCGAATCCGGGCCAGGGTGCAGGTTGAAAAAGACCGGGCCGGCCAGGAGACCATTGTGGTCAATGAGATCCCTTATCAGGTCAACAAGGCGCGGTTGATAACCAAGATCGCCGAATTGGTCAAGGACAAGCATCTCGAGGGTATCGGTTATGTCCGGGATGAATCCGATCGTCGGGGCATGCGTATCGCCATCGGATTGAAAAAGGGAAGCGTATCGGAAGTAGTGATCAATCAACTGTTCAAACACACACAAATGGAGAACAGTTTCGGGATCATCTTCCTGGCCGTCGTCCGCCAGCGTCCGGAAATTTTGAGCCTCAAAGAGATGATCGCCAATTTTGTGAGTCACCGCAAAGAGGTGATCATCCGGCGCACCCAATATGATTTGAAAAAGGCCGAAGAACGCGCCCACATATTGGAAGGACTTAAAATCGCTCTGGAAAACCTGGATGTGGTTGTGCAATTGATCCGCCAATCGGCCAACCCGGGCGAAGCAAAAGAGCGTCTGATCCAGACGTTTGGACTTTCGGCCATTCAAGCCCAGGCGATATTGGACATGCGGTTGCAACGGCTGACCGGGCTCGAGCGCGACAAGATCGTTGAGGAGTACAATACCGTTTTAAAGGATATCGCCTGGTTCAAGGAGATTCTGGCCAGCGAGCAGTTGGTTTACAACTTGATCAAGGATGAACTGGTCGCCCTAAAGGAGCAATTCGGAGATGCCCGCCGCACCGAAATCGTGGAAAGTACCCGGGAATTGAGCCTCGAGGACATGATCGCCGAGGAGGATATGGTGGTGACCATCTCCAGTTCGGGATACATCAAACGCAACCCGATAACGCTCTATCAGTCCCAGCGCCGCGGCGGCAAAGGCAAGACCGGTATGGGAACCAAGGACGAGGATTTTGTATCCCATCTGTTCATCGCTTCCACCCACCACTATTTTCTTTTCTTCACCAACCGTGGAAAAGTATATTGGTGTAAAGTCTACGATATCCCCCAAGCCAGCAGGACGAGCCGGGGCAAGGCCATCGTCAACCTGCTCAATTTCGAAGAGGGGGAGCACATGACGACGGTCCTGGCGGTACCCGCTTTCGATCCGGGACATTATGTGCTCATGGCCACCAAGGCCGGCACAGTGAAAAAGACCGACTTGATGGCCTTTTCGCGTCCCAGGACCGGTGGCATCATTGCATTGGGACTGGCTGAGGGGGATGAATTGATCGCCGTGCGCATCACCGATGGCACCCGGAATGTCTTTCTCGGATCGGCCATGGGTAAATCGATTCGTTTCCATGAGTCCGATATCCGGCCCAGCGGCCGGCTATCGAGGGGCGTGCACGGTATGCGTCTGGACCCGGGCGATTGGATTGTGGGAATGGAGGTGGTGCTCTATGGCCAGACCCTCTTCGCCGTAACTGAAAACGGATACGGAAAGCGCACCTCCATTGACGAATACCCTGTCCACAAGCGCGGCGGCAAGGGGGTCATCACCATCAAGACCAATGAGCGTAACGGTAAGGTGGTCGGTATCCTGGTGGTAAAAGACGATGAGGATATCATGATGGTGACCGATCGCGGTAAGATCATCCGAATTCCGGTCAGTAATGTTTCCGTTATCAGCCGCAATACGCAGGGCGTACGATTGATCGGCATGGAACCGGGGGAAAGGGTGGTCAGCGCCGCGGGACTGGCGGAAAAAGAGGAAGAGGAGGAGACGGGCTCGGATTGAGCTCGCCCTGACTCGACTTGACGAACCAAATCTCAATACATCCAGGAGTCACGGGGCACACAACCCACTCAATAGACTCAACTACAGGCTGATTGATGAAAACTTGGCAAGAGACATCCAGAGTTCGTGTCGGTGTGGTCGGCGGTGGCAGTTGGGGTACGGCCCTGGCCAATTTGCTGGCCGGAAAGGACTACCTTGTGGATTGGTGGCTTTTCGAGCCGGATCTGTGTCGGGAGATCGAAGAAAAGCATGAGAACAGCATCTTCTTGCCTGGCATTACCCTTTCAAACAATTTGCGACCGTCCAACGATCTGTTGCACGTGGTGGGCCGTAAAGATTTGGTCCTGGTGGTGGTGCCATCCCACGTGATGCGTCATGTGATGCTACAGATCGGTGATCGTCTTTCACCGGATACCATTGTGGTGTCGGCCAGCAAGGGCATCGAGAATGATACCCTAATGACCATGTCTTCGGTGATTCAGGATGCGTTAATCGGCTTGGATGCCGATCGCATGCTGGCGATATCCGGTCCCAGCTTTGCTATTGAAGTCGCCAAAGGTGTGCCGACCGTCGTGACGGTGGCGGGCCGCGATTTGGCGCGGGCCGAGTTGGTCCAGCATCTTTTTGCGACGCCTTTTTTCAGGGTTTACACCAGCGATGACGTGATTGGGGTCGAGTTGGGCGGTGCCGTGAAGAATGTCATAGCCATTGCCGCAGGCATGGTCGATGGCCTCGGTCTGGGGCTCAACACGCGGGCCGCTTTAATTACGCGAGGGCTTGCCGAAATCAGGAGGCTCGGACATGCCATGGGGGCCAACCCAGGGACGTTCAGCGGATCGGCCGGTCTTGGTGATCTTGTGCTGACGTGCACGGGGGATTTAAGCCGGAATCACACCGTGGGGAAAAAGATCGGCCAGGGCATGAGCCTGGAACAGGCATTGGAAGATATGCGCATGGTCGCAGAAGGCGTCAAAACGGCAAAGTCCGTATACAACCTATCCAGGCGGGAAAAGGTTGAAATGCCGATCTGTCATGCCGTGTACCATATTCTTTACGAAGGCCTGTCCCCAAAAGACGCGGTCTATCAATTGATGACCCGGGATTTGAAAAACGAGCTCGAAGAAGGATAGACCGCTTGTGATCGGGTGCGATCAAATAATGACGAGCGCAACGCCGGGCGCGATGGAGCGATGCCATGAAGCTTTCTGGAAAATTCTCAGCTGACATCTCTGAACACACATCCGGAGAAAATTCGGACGACACGCCAACCTGTTTCGGAGACTTGAACATCGTCTTTCCGCTCAGATCAGACGGACTGCGGGTGACCCCGGTGACTTGTCTACAATGCGTGCACAAGACCCGTTGTTTGAGAACAGCTATGGGGAAAAAGCAGGGTTTGACCGTTCGCGAGGAGATGATCGATCGCGCCTACCGGGGTGGCGTCATGGGGTTTTTCCAACGATGGTCGCAAAAAAAGAGTATTCATCGCCAGAAACAATCGAATGAAAAGAATCCTGCTTCTGAAACGCATGATGGATGACGATCATGCTCACAACGAGATCGATCGGTGACGGAGCCCTTCAAAGCGTGTGATTTTTTTTCATGATTCATCCTTCCCAGGAGGTGACGTATGTCCAAGATCAGTGTTCGGGATCTTTCCTTGAAGAGTAAGAGGGTGTTGATGCGGGTCGATTTCAACGTACCATTGAAGGATGGGCGGGTGGCCGACGACAACCGCATTAGAGCGGCGTTGCCGACGATTCGCCATATCATTGATCAGGGCGGAAAGTTGATCCTGATGTCGCACCTGGGCCGACCCAAAGGTGAACGCAAAGCCGAGCTTTCCCTGCGCCCGTGTGCCCGGACGCTTGCGGATCTATTGAACATGCATGTTGATTTTGTTGAAGATTGCGTTGGTCCGGATGTCATCGCAGCGGTCGATCTAATGGCTGTAGGACAAGTTTTGCTTCTTGAAAATCTTCGCTACTACAATGCTGAGACCAAAAATGACCCTGAATTCGCTCGTCAGTTGGCAGCGTTGGGCGATGTTTATGTCAACGATGCTTTCGGTACAGCCCACCGGGCCCATGCATCCACAGAAGGCGTGACCCATCATCTCCAACCTTGTGCTGCGGGTTTTTTGATGATGAAGGAACTCGAGTACCTGGGCGGTATCATGGCTTCGCCGAAGCGTCCGTTTGTGGCCATATTAGGCGGTGCTAAGATTTCCGGAAAGATCGACGTCATACAAAATCTCCTGCCCAAGGTCGATCGGTTGCTTATCGGGGGCGGCATGATGTTTACTTTCCTGCATGCAAGGGGGCTTGGCGTGGGGTGCAGTTTGCTGGAAGAAGATCGCGTCGAGATGGCTGGCAAGCTTATGGAAGCGGCCGGAGAGAAGCTGTTGTTGCCGGTGGATTGCCGTGTCAGCTCCCATTTTGATCTAAAGGCGGGAGAGGTGGAACACCTGCAGACCGTAGATGTTTCCTCCATTCCCCAGGATGCCGCTGGTTTGGATATCGGAGAGGCCTCCCTGGCGCTTTTCGGCGATGCGCTCAAAGATGCCAAGACCGTGGTTTGGAATGGCCCCATGGGCGTGTTTGAAATTCAGGAGACGGCTATCGGCACTTTTGAAATCGCACGGTTGCTGGCTGAACTCACCGACCGTGGGGCGATATCGGTGATCGGTGGTGGTGATTCGGCCGCTGCGGCCGCCAAGGCCGGCGTAGCATCCCGTATATCCCATGTCTCCACGGGGGGCGGCGCCTCATTGGAATTTTTGGAGGGCAAGCCGTTACCGGGCGTGGAAGCATTGACGGATAAGAAATGATCCATCATAAATGTTCAAAAAAACTTTATGCTCAAGGGAATGACCCAATTGACGGTCTGCGTTTTTAATGTTAAGGCTTAAACATTACACGCTATTTTTTACACGCCGTTTGGCCTGACATCTGTGTTGCCCCCTGCGGACTTTTTTATCTATCATTGGAATGATGCCGGGAGAGAAGATTGGCTTTTTGGAGCGTCAGAGAAGAGTTAAGCCTGGTTAACAGGCTGCGCAGGTCCTACTATGAATTGCTTCGGGACGACATGGACCAATTCATGCTGGACTATGCGCTGGTGCAATCCTATCAACGCTTTTTAAAAAGTGGCACCCAGTATCCATTTGTGGAAAAACGCGAGCTTAAGCCTAGGGCCCGTATTCCGAGTATCGAGCATGAAGACCAGAATGCTTTCCTGGTGGTTTTTGTGGAAGATACGATCCCCGTCCGTTACAAGAAGTATATTCGCTTTTTTAATCTGAACAGGACGACCAAGAGCAACCTGTTACAGATTAAAGCATTGCCCCTGCCAGACAGCTTCGACCGAAATCAAAAGTATATTGAATCCGCCCATTTCTACGATTTTCTGAGGATGCTGTTACCTGTCGATTATGCCTTGTTGATTCAGCGTGATCCGGGTAGCCATTTGAAAAATCGCTATCTTCTGTCGCACTTTCATGTGCGTATCGATTGGCCAATTGCCGAGGCGGCGGAAGACATGGCGCAGACATTGCGCTACATTTCCAAGGATTTGTATGAAAAGGGCGACGAATATGCCGAGACCGTTCAAAAGAAATTCTTCGAATACTACGGCGTCCCTGTCATGGTGGGCGGAAGACGGACGGCCGCCATTGTGGCCGCCCAGTATTTGAAACGGATTCCCTGTATCTCCACAGTCTATGTCGGCAGCAGTGAGTCCCGCGCCTTGATTCGTATCTCGGAGCGCGGGGTTTCAAAATCCGTCCTGATGGCGCTGACTGAGGATGAGATGCAGCAGTTGGCCAGCGCCAACAACATGGCTTTGCCTACTTTAAAAAAGAATTACGTAGTGGCGCGAGAGAGCCAAAAAAGCATCTGTATTTTTCAGGTCTCATATACCTACACCAATCACGCCCGTCCTCCGGATGATGGAAAGTTGCGCGAAATCAATCCGGATGTCAATTGGCTGACCGTCGGACAGGAACACATCCTGACCAAGCCCGGTGTTATGAAATATCCACCGCTGCCCGTCGGAATTATCTACAGTTAAGCCGGACAAATTCAGGCGGCCATCACGTGCCGGGGCGATATACTTTATTCTCCTCGATTGAATCAAGACTGAAGGGTATGTAACAAGTCGTTGCCGGATGGCGCCTTAAGAAGTTCAAGATCTATGCGCGCGAAATTCCGTGTCCTGAGGCGTACTTGTCGTACACCGCAAGGAGCACGGGATGAGCGCAACGCAGATATTGGGCTTTTTACGATGTCGTCAAGATTGGGTCGCAAGCCCAATGAGATAGTGGCCCTTGAAACGGCCATCATCATTTTTGGTTATATGTTTGATCTCGGTTTTGATGTTCTCGGATACACCTGCTGATTCGGCAAGATAATAGGTCATTTCGATGGTGTCGCCTACCTTCAGGTGATTGAGCACTTCCGAGTCATCTTTGACCAGAATACACATTCCTTTGGGGGAAATGTTCCACAACTTAAACTGGTAAAAAGAATCGAGACCTTCCGTGGTGAACTGGACGCTGTAGTACCGTCCATCCATCGCTCGCATTTCCGCTCTTCTCTCAGGTCTGCTTTCGTGCAAATGTTTCGTGCTCATCGTATCCCTCGCTTGCGATTGCGAAAAAAGTAGCAGATGGTTGCAACGAAAATTAAAATATCATGTAATCAATTAGATATCAATGAATCTGTTAAAAAGGCTTGTCAACGCATCTGGAAATCGTTATGCATGCGAGCATGCGCCTAAACATTTCAACGGTTTTGCCGGATCATCCATGCGATTTTGAGGAAATCAAACATCGAGCGAGGAAGTTGATATGGCATTTTTGAAAAAAGAGTGGAAAGCTATTGTCGTGACCTTATGGTTGGTGGTCATAACTGTTTTCTTGTTTCAGATCAATGGCCAGATCAGTGCGCTGAACGACAAAAACACAAAAATCGCTTCTACTCTTGATTCAGTGGAAAGTGTCGTTATCAGTACCGATGCAGCTGTCATGCGGACATCTGAGAAGGTGGACAAAGTGGAATCCGAGGTGGGGTTCATTGTTGAAAAAATCAGAAGGCGATAACCGTTCGGGAGGGGAGATGGACCGTATGAAAGGATACCAGCGAAAGTATCTGCGATCGCTGGCGCATGCCTTGAAGCCGGTTCTTCTGGTGGGCCAAAAGGGCATTACCGGGTCGGTCATTTCATCTCTCGAAGAGGCGCTTAGCCAGCACGAATTGATCAAAATCAAGTTTTTGGAGAACAAGGCCAAGGCTGAAAAAATCGCCATGCTGGAGACCCTGCAGAACGCCACCGGTTCTTTTTTCGTCGGCATGGTCGGTCACATTGCGACACTCTACCGGCCCAATCCGAATGAGAGAGACCAACAAATCAGGTTGCCCCAAAAAGAGGCTGGCCTATAGTTCCGCCATAACCCGGTCAAACGAAAATCAAAACCTATTGCTTTCTCACCAATGCCTTCACTGCAGTCGTCGAGGTGGATGTCGCCTGCCGACCACTTTTGGGATCCATAAATATATAATGGGTATCGTCCGGGACGTCGAAATAAGCCGGCGGCTGATCGTTCAGGGCACTTTGCATAAATTTTTTCCATATGGGCAGCGCGGCACGCGCACCCGTTTCGTATGGGCCGAGCGAAGTCGCATCGTCATTGCCGACCCACACGCCACTAACAATATTCGGAGAATAGCCGATAAAAAGTGCGTCTCGGTATTCATTGGTCGTTCCGGTTTTGCCGGCCAATGCGTTGTAAAAATATCCGGCGTTGCGTCCGGTGCCCTCTTTCATGACCGCAGACAGCATATCGGTCATGATGGCTGCCGAGGCGCGGGATAAGACAATGCGTTGTTCGGGTTTGGTTCGCCAGATCGTATCTCCCTCGTGGTTTCGTATTTCCATTATCGCATAGGGACGAATGTATTTCCCCTGGTTGGCAAATACATTGAAGGCCGAGCTGAGTTCGAGCAGGGTCGTCTCCGAGGTTCCCAGCGCCAGTGACAAGTTTGGCTTCAAATTACTGGAAATGCCCAGTGTGTGGGCAAACTGCACCACCGAGCTGGGACCTATTTTTTCTATCAATCTGACGGCAGGTATGTTTTTCGACTGGGCAAGGGCCCAACGCAGTGAAACCTCGCCTGAGAAGCCTTCGGAAAAGTTTTGCGGCTGCCAATCGGTTTTTCCGTCGGCGTTTCGAAAAACGACAGGCGCATCCAACAGCAATTGGTTCTGCCCAAACCCTTTCTCGATGGCAAATGCGTAAACAATGGGTTTGAAAGCCGATCCTGGCTGCCGCAAAGCCGCGGCTGCCCGGTTATAACTGTTTCTCGTGCCTGGCAGCCCGCCAACCATGGCTATCATTCTGCCGGTTTTTACATCCAGGGAAACCAGCGCCGCCTGCGGTGTCGCCTGTAAAAGGCCGTTGTGCTGCATCCTGATACGCAAATCCTCCAATCCGGAGGCGACGGCTGCTTCGGCGGCTTCTTGATGGCGATATACGAGTGTGGTGTAGATCGTAAGCCCTCCCTTGTAGAGCAGGTTGTCGCCCAAGTCGTCTTCAAGGTCGTTCTTGATGTACTCCACAAATTCCGGGGCTTTTCTACCTTGTGGATCCCTTGGGGATACAGCTACCGGTGAGGATACGGCCTGTGTGTATTCGGCTTCATTGATCACACCGGTGGTTAGCATCTGTTTGAGGACGATATCACGTCGGCGGGTGGCCAGATCCGGATTGACGAGCGGTGAATATCGCGATGGCGCTTTGGGTAAACCGGCTATGAGGGCGCATTCGGTCAGGTTTAGGTCTTCTATGGCTTTATTGAAATAGATCCTTGCCGCCGATGCTACGCCATATGCGCCGCTGCCGAAGTAAATCTGGTTCAGGTAAAGCTCCAGAATTTCCTTTTTTGTGTAGCGTCGTTCGAGCTGCAGGGCGAGGACCGCCTCTTTCAATTTGCGAGTGAATGTTTTGCGGGGGGTTAAAAACAGCGTTTTGGCCAGTTGCTGGGTCAGGGTGCTGGCGCCTTCAGAAAGACGCCGGCGAAGGATGTTTTTGACGGCAGCTCTGAGAATCCCTTTGATGTCAATACCATTATGTTGATAAAATTTTCGATCTTCGGTGGTCAGCAAGGCACGCTGCAGGTGCGCAGGTATTTGTTCGAGCGTAACGGGGTCTCTTCTTTCGATAAAAAGCTCGGATAGCAATACCTGGTCGGATGAGTAGACTCTTGTTATGGCTGAAGGCCTGAAGTCTTCCAGGGACTTGATTTGGGGAAGATCGCGGGTCAGCGACAACAATCCGCCCGCCGTGACACCGCAAATGAGCCCGATAAAAAGAACCGTCCAGATCAGGCCCCGGAGTTTGTTTTGCCTTTGGGGAGTTTTTTTAGCGTTGGCTGTCATGATTGACTATTATGGCGCATGGCGATAGTAGGTGTCCATACTGCAGATGCCCCTTTTAAAATTTTTTCTTTCCGGAGCATATCAAATGAACCATCACCACCATGATCACGATTCGCATCCTCAATCCGGCCAATCACTCAGTTTCAATGAAAAGGGTGAAAAATTGTTGCACCACTGGTTGCACCACAACGAGGAACATGCCCAAAGTTTTCGGCAATGGGCGGGCGAGTTCCGTCACCACAAGCTGGAAGACGTGGCGGCGCTGCTCGACCGCGCATTCGAATTGAGCCAGAAAATCAATGACGCATTAAATGAGGCGGCGATCCTTTTGAAATCCCGCGGCGATTAGGTGTGCCGTCGAATCCCTCGGTCCCTGCGATGCCCTGTTCATCCATACTAAGGCGTTCCATTGGCTTCATCATCGAGACAAAGCCTGATCAGGTCGAGAGGACGGCATTGGGTGTTTGCAAGCCGGAGGGTTGCGCGGGTGCCTGGATGGGCGACGTCAGTGGCATTCCCGTCCCAATCCGTGATGCCTTCGATGGTATCGGGAATCGGTGGCCCTTTTAGCTGGACGATTTCCACGGCATTGCCCGTTCGAATCTGGTTGCGAACCTCTACGCAGGCGCGTCGAACGGCGTCGATCGAGATGACTTTCGCCGCCAAGGGATGACGTGAAGGCCCCGGCGCCTGGTAATTCGGCTGGGTCTGTTCGTTTTCCTCAAGATAAAAACCGGTACAGTATCCGCGGCTCGTGACCTTATTGAGCTCCTCTTGCCAGTAAGGCCGCACATGGTAATCAGAGGGGGCATCGTAATACCTGTCGATTGCTTCCCGGTATATCTTTACGGTGGTTGCAGCATAATGAATGCTTTTCATGCGCCCTTCGATCTTAACCGCGGTGATGCCGCTTTTTATAAGAGCCGGCAGGTGCTCGATCATGCAAAGATCCCGTGAATTAAAAATATAGCTGCCCCTTTCATCTTCTCCGATAGCAAAAAATTGTCCCGGACGCGTCTCTTCAACAACGGCATATTGAAACCGACAGGGCTGGCAGCACATGCCCTGGTTGCTTGGGCGTTGGGCCAGAAAGTTGCTCAGCAGGCAGCGTCCCGAATAAGAGATGCACATGGCGCCATGCACGAAGACTTCTACTTCCAATCCGGTGCATGTGTGCGCGATATTTTGAATCTCAGGAAGCGACAATTCACGCGCCAGATTGATGCGACCGACACCTTGTGACTGCCAGAAACAGGCGGCCGCTGCATTGGTGGTGTTGGCCTGGGTGCTCAGATGGAGGGAGACATGGGGCAGGATGCGGCGCGCCAATTCTACTATCGCCGGATCGCCCACGATGAGGCCGTCGATCTCGATGGTTGACAGTTGTTCCAGGAAATTCCTTATGCCATGAAGGTCTGCGTTGCGCGCATAGATGTTGACGGCAATATAAGCCCTGGCGTGATGAGCGTGGACCATGGCGACGGCTTCTCTGATTTCCGGGATTGAGAAGTTGGCCGAGAAATTGCGAAGGCTGAATTGCCGGCCGGCCAGGTAAACGGCGTCCGCGCCATAATGCAGGACGATTTCCAACTTTTCCATGTTTCCGGCCGGAGCCAGTAGTTCGATTTTTCGCCGGTCGCTATCGCTGCTCATGTGGCGGTTCATTTCGTTGGGGGGATCGATCTTTTTAATCTTTTTGATTTTGGATCTGTTTTTGGATCCGGGTTTCATTTTGTTGGCGATCGCATGGGATCACCGGCTATAGGGTCAACAGAGGGAACATTTGGGCCAGGCAAGGCAGGCTGGCATTCAGGCGATCGAACGAGAACACCTCTAAAGAAAGTGCGCCCGTGTAGGAATTCAGGTAATTCCGAACGGTTTTAATGGCCATCTTTGGCATTTGGTCCAAGCCGAGATGGTCCCGGCCGCCGCAGACCCCATGCAGATGAACCATCGTGGTGCGATCACCGTATATTCCCCATGTTTTTTCGAGATCGTGTCCGAAACGCAGGACATGGCCCATGTCGATGCAGACGGCAAGATCGATTTGATTGACCAGCGATTCGAACCAATCGGGTGGATAATCGAGTGTTTCAATCGATATTTGCCTTGGACTCAGCCGGCTCATGGTCAGGAGATCGGTGAGACTTTCCGCGTTGCGCATCGCCCAGCGACCGATCGTTGGTTTCTGATGGTCGGTTTCATGATAAGGCAAGTGCAGGGTATATGTGGTTGGAGCCAACGGGTGGGCTCGTTCGATGGCGTTGCAGAGCCGTTCCAATGCCCATCGGCGATCTGCTCTGTTTGGGGCTGAGAGATCCAGGTCGGTCGGCAGATGAATGTTGTAGGTCAGGTCATTGGCGGTGCCCAGGGCGGCCAGTTCCTCAATTTCCGATTCAGACGGCAGTCGGTCGTCACCGCTTTCCAAAAGCAAAAGTTCTATTTCGTCCACAAAAGAGGCCAGCATTCGCACATTGTCGGCATATCCCGCCGGGTAGATGAACGAAGGTACGCTGAGTCGAAAAGGAAAACGCCGTTTAAACGATTCGCTTAGATTCGGAAATACGCGGGTTGAGTCTGCGTTCATTTTACCTGTTTCAGCTACAAGTGCCGGCTGATGGCCGCTAATACCAAAAAAAGGCCCGATTCCGTGACTTCTATCATCGCCCCCAGCATATCACCGGTAACGCAGTTGATCTTCATACGATAGAATAACAAAATCGCAGCGGTGATGGTGATGGTGGCGCTAACGGACCAAACAAATCCCCATGGCGTGATCCATACCATGATGGCGGCCAGTACCAATAAAGGCCAATAATCGGTGAGCCTCAGGCGACGCTCGAAAAATGAGTGCCCGGTGCCACCGTCAGGACGGCCGTATGGTAACACGTGCACGGCGAACATGACGGTCGCCCGTGACAGCGCCGGTATGATCAGAAGCCACAGCGGTCGATAGACTTGAATAGCCGACAACCCGGCCCATTTGATCCCCAGGCAGCAAACCACGGCAATCACGCCGATGGCGCCGACGCGGCTGTCTTTCATGATTTCCAGGGCGCGTTGGGGGGGGCGACGGCCATACAATCCATCTGCGGTATCCGCCAGGCCGTCCAGATGCAACGCGCCGGTGATTACCACCAGAAGAAAAACATCTACGGCCGATACGACTTCGGGAGGCCAGATCAAGGCTCCAATATAATCCGTTGCGACCAAAAGGCCGCCGATGATTAAACCACACAGTGGGAAAAAGGGTAGGGTTTTGTGTGCTTGGAACACCCCGGCCGGACCACAGGGAATAATGGTTAAAAACTGAATCGAAGCGATTAAACCACGCCACACGGGGCTGACGTTCACACTTTCTGATCGCAAGTATCGATCGCTTGAGGCTTGATGGTGACTGGGATACCGGCCACCATCCAGACGACATGCTGGCAGGCAGCGGCGATTCGTTGGTTGACCCAGCCGACCAGGTCCCGGTACCGACGTGCCAGCGCATTTTCAGGAACAATGCCGGCTCCCACCTCGTTGCTGACCAGAATAATCTGACAAGGCGGATCTTTCAGGACGTCGCAAAGCTTTTGACATTCTTTCAGGATGGTGGTGTCATCCGCCTCTGCCATCATCATGTTGCTGATCCACAAAGTGAGACAATCTATCAGAATCAGTCCGGCCTTGTCACCACGCGAGCCAATGGCCGCTCCAATTTCAATGGGTACTTCGAGCGTTAGCCATTCCGCACCGCGTTCTTGCTGATGACGCTGAATGCGTCTCCTCATTTCCTCGTCCTCGGCCGTGCAGGTGGCAACGAAGGTCTTCGATCGCGCACCGAGGCCAGCGGCCAGCGATATCGCGTGACTGCTCTTTCCGCTACGGCAGCCGCCGATGACGAGGGTGCTTTTCATCATTTCGATCATCTCGAATAAAAAAGTGCCGATAAGCGCTTTGCATATTGGCTCTGGATTCGCTGGCAGGCGGTACTGGATTTGGCCCAGCGATTTCCAGCGTGTGAAAGTAGGAATTCGGATATACCAATATACATCTTAAAAAAACAATCAGTTACAAGTATAAAAATTTTAATTGGCAGCTTATGGCGCCTACCATATCTTGGTTTGCGGTTGAAGGCAAGGCTGCAGCCTACATCCTTGGCACTGTTTCACCTGTTTGATTTTATCTTCCGGGCAGCCCGAACGTTCCTATGCCGCATCAATTCCATCCGCGAAAGAGTCAAAAGCATCGGTTTCTCAGGATCGCTTCTGGGTTGGTGAAAACCATCTGACCTGGGTCGTCAAAGCAATTATGCATGGGGATCCCGAGAAGAGTGGATCGTTCATATTTTTATATATTATAATTCTTTATATCCAATCATCCCTGCCGCGCAATCGACAGAATTAAAAAATTTAATTGCCGCCTATGCGAATATCAAATTATACTTGATGGAAATTGTTAAAAAATACTCCGAAGGGGAAGGGCGATGCCGTGGCTTTGGAGCTGAATCGAGTGGACCTGGAGAAAAAGGTCGCTGAATTGGAGCAGAGAGAAAAGGCGCTGCAAAAGGAGCTGAATCTTTACAAACTGGCCATCGACTCGGCGGAGTTGGGCATATGGGATTACAATCCAGGCACCGGGTACTCGGGTTTCAGTTCGCGATGGCTTGGCATGCTGGGGTATGAACCGGATGAATTACCAGCGACCTATGACACCTTTCTGAACCTATTGCATCCCGACGACAAAGAGGCGACCGCGGCGGCCGTAGACGATTTCGTGGCACAGCCGAAGGCCATATTTTCCTTGAAATTCCGGCTGCGGTCGAAAAATGGCGAGTGGCACTGGATTCATTCCAAAGGTGTGGTCGCCGAAACGGATCCGCAGGGCATGGTGTCCCGGATGGTAGGGGTGCATTTCGACATCACCGATCGCCAGCGGCTGGAAATCGAATTGCGCACGACCCGTTTCAGCTTTGACAATGCCCCCATCGGTATTTACCGGATCGGTTCGGACGCCAGGATTCTGGATATCAACCAACAGGCGGCCATGAATCTTGGCTATTCGGTGGAAGAGATGTGCGGCATGACCCTCTTCGACATCGATCCGGACGTAAAAGGCGGCAAATGGAAGGAGCTCTGGCAGGTCTTGAACAAACGGGGAAATGACGGTTTTGAAAGAGTCCACCGGCGCAAGGACGGTACGCAGATGCCCGTGGAGATTTCATCCAAATTGCTCGAATATGACGGCAAGCCGTTTGCCATTTCGTTTGTCAAGGATATCACGGAACGGAAGAACGCGGAAAAAGAGAAGGAGTATTTGCAAAAGCAACTGCTCCAGGCACAGAGAATGGAGTCGGTTGGCCACCTGGCCGGCGGCATCGCGCACGATTTTAACAACATTTTGTCCGTCATCATCGCCAATACCGAATTGGCGATGCGCAATCCGGCGGTGGGCAACAGCGCCGACCGTTATCTCAAGCAGATTCAGGATGCGGCATGTCGCTCCTCGGATTTGGTCAAGCAGCTGCTCGCGTTCGCGCGAAAGCAGACCATTAAACCGGTCGTGCTCGACATCAACGAAACGATCGCCAAGATGCTCGGCATGCTGCGCCGGCTCATCGGGGAAAACATCCAGCTGGCCTGGGTGCCCAGCCCAGAACAATGCCGGCTGATGCTGGATCCTTCCCAGATCGATCAGTTGCTGGCCAACATGATGGTCAACGCGAAGGACGCCATCGAAGGCACCGGAAAGGTGACCATCGAGACCAGGCGCGTCGAGATCGACGAATCGTATCGCAAGGAACGGTTATGGTTCAAGCCGGGCATCTATGTGATGCTGTCCGTCAGCGATACGGGCTGCGGCATGGACAGGCAAACCCAGGAGCGGATCTTCGATCCGTTTTTTACGACCAAGGGCATCGGGCGGGGTACGGGCCTGGGTCTGGCAACGGTGTACGGCATCGTCAGGCAAAACAAGGGATTCATCCATGTGTACAGCGAGATCGGCCGGGGGACCACCTTCAAGCTCTATTTTCCAGCCACCGAGGTGCCCGTGGAGAAAAACAAATCGAGGATCTCTCCGGAGTCGACGTCAACAGGCACCGAAACGGTATTGATCGTGGAGGATGATCCGGGCATTCTGGAGGTCGCGGGGGCGATTCTGAGGCATTGCGGTTACACCGTCATGGCCGCCCGAGCTCCCGGGCAGGCCGTCGATATGGTGCAATCTTCTTCCGGAAAGATAGACCTGCTGCTCACCGATGTTGTCATGCCGATGATGAATGGCCGGGAGCTGGCCCAGTGCATCGAGGAGATCAGACCCGGCATCAAATGCCTCTACATGTCGGGCTACACGGCCGATGTCATCGCCGATCACGGCGTGCTGAACGAAGGGGTGAATTTTCTTTCCAAGCCGTTTACCGTGCCCGAGCTGGCCCGGAAGGTGCGCGAAGTCTTGGACGGGTGATCCGTGCCGGGCGCCCTTGCAAGCGGCAAGCCGAGAATAACAAAAAAGCCGAACTATTTTTGGCAACCTTTTGGCACCCAAAAAGTACGGCTTTCAAATTGAGAAATCGGTGTAACTTACCGATCTAATAGCTGGTAGGCGGTACTGGATTTGAACCAGTGACTTCCACCGTGTGAAGGTGGCACTCTCCCGCTGAGTTAACCGCCCGTTTTCCGGCGCAGACCGCAACATCGACACGTGTTTTCCAGTCGGCGCAATAATGGCAGGTTATAAGGGTTACGGCTCTTCCAAGTCAAGTCCTTTTTTGGTTTCGTCGAGTGATCCTTCCATATCCCCTCCCTGGTTATCTTCAGACAGTTCGGCCGCTTGCGGAATATCCAAATTGGCCCCGAACTCGGCAAGCTCGGCAGGAGTGGGTAAATCATTCAAACTTTTAAGGTCAAACATTTCGAGAAAAAGCTTAGTCGTGGCGTAGATGAGGGGACGCCCCGCAATCTCTTTTCTACCCAGGACACGGATGAGTTTACGCTCCATCAGCTGGCGCAGTACGCCGCCACTGTCCACTCCCCTGATGTATTCGATATCCGAACGAATAATTGGTTGTTTGTAGGCAATGATGGCTAGCGTTTCCAAAGCGGCTTTGCTCAGGCGCTGCGGTGACGGCTGCAGCATTTTTTTGATCCACTCGTGGTATTCGGGACGGGAGCGCATTTGCCAGCCGCCGGCTACTTCGCTCAACCAAAAACCACCGCCACGTTGTTCATACTCTTGCGATAGCGTCTGCAAGGCATCTCGTATGTCTTTGGCCTCTGCAGTTTCGAGTATCGTGCGCAACTTTTCGACGGTGAGCGGGTCTTCCGCTACAAACAAAAGACTTTCGATAATGTATTTGAGTTGTTCCATACTTCGATCTATTGATAGAAGATTCGAATTGTGCCACTTTGAGTGTGTTGCGCGATCCTTACCAAATTCATCTTCATCAACTCCAAAAGGGCCAGGAAGGTAACGATGATATCCCTTTTCCGGGGATCTTGGGGGAACATCTCAAAAAATGCAATGGAGCCCTTTTCTTCCAGAACGCTGATGATGGCGTTCATGCGATCCTTTACCGAGATCGTTTCTGCCGATAGATCGACCGTATGCTCCTTGGAGACCTTTTGGAGTATGCGTTGGAATGCATCTATGAGCTCGAAGAGTCCGACTTGAATCAAGTCCTGGTCACCTTTGAGAAAATCAACGGACTTGGTGCGTCGGGTGAAAATTTTGTCGCCGAGCATATTCCGATTGGCCAGTTCCTCGGCTGCGGATTTGATTTGCAGATATTCCGCGAGGGGGCGGACGATCTCCATGCGTGGGTCTTCCTCTTCCTCCTCGGACCCATGAGAAGGAAGCAGCATACGCGATTTGATCTGTGCAAGGGTAGAGGCCATCACCAGGAAGTCACCGACATTATCGATATTAAAAAGCTGCATCCATTCTAGATGGGCCAGGTATTGTTCGGTGATCAGGGCAACCGGGATGTCGTAAATGTCGACTTCATTCTTCTTGATCAAATGAACCAGAAGGTCCATCGGTCCTTCGAAGACATTTTCAAGTTTTACTTTATAATCGGTTTCGACCATGGCTGTCCGTTTCGACCCGCAGGGCGACCCATATGGGGTTGAACAAATATTGAAATTTAATTTTGTACTGTTTCAAAGAGTTGGAATCAAGGAAATTGTTTGGGGATTGGCCGATATCGGTGCCACCTCAATGGACGTCCGTGTGATCTTTGATGATCTGTTTGACAAATTCGATTTCATCGGTGCGGGTTTCAACCTGCTTATTGAGTTTCGCATCCAGTAGCTTGTCGAGTATCTTGCTGAACAGGGGGCCGGGGCGCAGTCCCATGTCGATAAGGTCTTTGCCCCCAATGGCGGGTGCAATGTTGCGCAGGTGGTTGTAATATTGAGAAATCGCCTTTTTCACGGGTTTCATGTCAGTCGCGGCCATCATATAAAGAATTAACTCTGTTTTGAATCCCCTGAGGAGATGGTACAAACGGCTATCGGTATCGGGCAGTCGCACTTCCATCTGGTTCAGGCAATTTTGGGCAACAAATCGGTCTTTGCAAACGAGTCGTTCATATTTAGGGGCCAGTTCGAATCTTTTGCAAATTTTTTGCGATTCATCCGGGTCAAATGAGTGGATCAGCGCCATGAAAAAAACGGTCCAGCGCAGATAGGTACTACCGGTGAAGAGCAAATCGTGCCATGCAATGGCACTCGCCACGGCATTGAGCATGTCGATGAGCTCTTTATTGAGGACGATCGTAGGATGGATGACTTTAAGGAGGTCGAAATCCTGCATCCTTACCAGGGCTGGTATCGGGTTTTCCTCTTCCAGGATCAAGCGAATTTCGGTAAACACACGGCGGCCGCTCAAGCGCTCAAAAAAATCCATTTTTACGGCGTTTTCAATCAGGCTCGCCGTCAATTTTCCAATAGCGAAGTCAAAACGCTGCTCGAAACGGATCGCCCTGAAAACCCGGGTTGGGTCTTCGACGAAACTCAGGTTGTGCAATACCCGGATCGCTTTGTTTTTTAGATCCTTCTGGGCCGAAAAAAAATCGATGAGTTGACCGAATTTTTCTGGCGTGAGCTGTATCGCCAGGGTGTTAATCGTAAAATCGCGCCTAAACAGGTCCAATTTTATCGAACTCATCTCAACATCAGGCAAAGCGGCCGGCGAGCGATAGTATTCCAGTCGGGCGGTAGCCACGTCGATCTTAAATCCGTCTGGAAAGATGAGCACCGCCGTTCCAAAAGCTTTGTGCGCATGAATACGTGTTTTATACTGATCGGCAAACGTCTTCGCAAAGGCGATACCATCGCCTTCGACGACAATGTCGATGTCCTCGTTGGGACGATAAAGAAATAGGTCTCGAACGAAGCCGCCGACCACATAAGCGGTATAGTTTAACTTTTGGGCGACTCGTCCTATATCCTTGAGCAGTTGCATGACCCGACGGGACAGTCGCTCCCGCATGAAATTGGTGACGTTTCGAGAATGCCGCTGGGATGCCTGCTGGAAAGGATCTTGGTGCCGTTCTTTACCGCTGCGATGTTGCTGGACCAGCATATTGAGCAGATCGGTTCGGGTAATCACGCCGACAATCTTGTCGCCTTCCATGACGGGCAAAACACGTTGTTTGTTTCCGATGATCTTTTCCTGTACCTCGGGCAGTTCGGCCTGAGGGGAAACGGTTAGCAGTTCAGTGTTCATATAATCTTGGACCGGCACTTGACCGAGATGATGAAAGATGGCTTTTTCGATGACCTGTCGTGTGATATAGCCCACCAGTCGGCGCTCGCCGTCTGACTCGGAAGTGACCAGTAGCGCATTGATATTGTATCTTGTCAAGGTCGTATTGGCATCTGCGCAACTGACACCCACGTCCACCGATATGGGGGGGGCAGACATCAAGTGGCTGGCCATACGTTGGGCTCTGACCCTCTGGTTGAGCTCCTTGAACAACGCTTGTTCGACCTGGGTCAGCGTTTGGCCCTTTATCACCGCTGAAGCGGCGTATGGATGACCACCACCGCCCATGGCAGTGATGATCTCTCCGACATCCACCTCCTCAGTGCTGCTGCGTGCAACGACGTATACCTTGTTTTCCATCATGGCCAGAGCGAAAACAGCGTTGATATCCTCCATTTTAATCATTTTATGGATCAAAAAAGCGAAATCGGGCAGGTAGTGTTCGAAAGTCGCTGTAGTGACAACGATTTCGATGCCATTGATGACATAGCGGGTCGCAGCTTGAATTAAATCGTTCAGATACTGGATCTGTTCAGGGCTGATTTCGCGTGCAATGAGATTGGCGATGACGTTTATATTGGCACCCTGGGATACGAGAAAAGCGGCGGCCTTCAAATCTTCGGCGGTCGTCGAAGGAAATGTAAAAGCGCCCGTGTCTTCATAGATCCCCAGGCATATGATGGTGGCCTCCTCGGCGGTCAGGCTTTTGTTTTGAGCCTGTATCAGCTCTGTGAGAATTGTGGCTGTTGCGCCGGTGATTCGATGGACCTCGTGCTGGCCGAAGATATCTTCGTCTTTAATGGGGTGGTGGTCGTAGATATGAATTTCCAAACCGGGATTGTGAAGTATTTCGGCCAACTTGCCAATGCGGTCGGCACCGCGCGTGTCGACCAGCACCAATCGCTTTACCTTTTTAAAATCTAAGTCTTTGATCTCGGCCAGATTGTAAAGGTAGACCATGGATTGGATAAAAAAGTTGCGCAAGTTCTTCTCTTGGGACCCGGGAAATACGACAAGTGCCCCCGGGTAAAGCTTTTGTGCTGCCAACATGGATGCCATGGCATCGAAGTCGGCGTTAATATGGGTGGTAATGATCGTCAGGTCATTATCCGCCGGCAAGGCGTTAAGACTTGAAACGGGGTTGGGTGACGACATGGATTCCTCATATTTTTAAATGGTTCTATGGCCTTCACATTTACATATACGAGTCTTTTTGGCAAGCACTACCCAAATATTATGCCGCATTCTCCTATTGGTGCCTCGAACCGCTTCGGACGATTCGCCTGTTTAGACCATGGGATGATTCGATTGAATTGGTATCGTATTTGCATCAATTTTTGAAACGCGGTTTGCAAAAGCGTATAAAATGCTGTGAAATAAATGTATTGTTGTTTAAACGAGTTTATGATAGCAAAATTATGAACAAAATCAGGCTATGCGGGTTGCCGACAAGGCAGAATCGCAGGAGAGGGATAACGGGCCGAATTGTCAGGTTAGGTGTTGTGTCGGTTTTTCGACGTTGGCGAATCTAAGGGGGTAAGTCCATATTTCCCTTCTTTAGCTTGAAACTGCACTGATAGCTTTGGAGAGTCCTATGCCGGTTTTTTTGTGGGAAGGAAGGAATCGAAACAACCAGATTCAAAAAGGGGAGCTGGAGGCCGTCAGTGCCGAGGCGGTCCGGGCGCATTTAAATCGAATTCGAATTTCCCCGACCAAAGTCAAGAAAAAGCCCAAGGATTTGTTTGAGAATGTCGCTTTTCTACAGCCCAAGGTTAAAGAGAAGGACATCATCATCTTTTCGCGTCAATTTTCCACCATGATCGATGCCGGCCTGCCCATTATTCAATGCATGGACATCCTGCAATCACAGCAGGAAAATCCGACGTTTAAAAAAATGTTAAAGGAAATCAAGGAGTCGGTCGAGAGCGGGGCCACCCTGGCCGATTCTTTGAAGCGATATCCAAAGCATTTTGATAACCTTTTCGTAAACATGGTGGCCGCCGGTGAGGCCGGCGGTATTCTCGATATCATTTTAAAGCGGCTGTCCGGTTATATGGAAAAGGCGGCAGCCCTGAAGCGAAAAGTAAAAGGGGCCATGGTTTATCCGGCCATCACCATTTCCGTGGCCATCATCGTCGTGGCCATTATTCTGGTTTTCGTCATTCCCGTTTTTCAGGAGATGTTTGCCGATTTCGGATCAGCGCTGCCAGCACCGACCCTCATCGTGATCTCCATCAGTGAATTCGTTAAATCTAAAATCCACTTCATTATCGGCGCGGTCATTCTTTTTGCCATCGCCTTCAGACAGTATTACAAGACCAGCAAAGGGCGCCTGGTCGTGGATGCAGTGATGCTCAAATTGCCCGTATTTGGTATTTTATTGCGCAAAGTGGCGGTCGCCAAATTTACGCGTACCATGGGGACCATGCTGGGTAGTGGCGTGGCCATTCTGGACGCCTTGGATATCGTCGCAAAAACTTCCGGTAATAAAGTCGTTGAAAACGCCATTTATTCGGTTCGGACCGGGATTGCCGAAGGCCGCACAATGGCCGATCCGTTGCAGGCCAGCGGCGTTTTTCCTGCCATGGTGTGCCAGATGATTGCCGTTGGTGAATCCACTGGTGCCTTGGATGCCATGCTGGAGAAAATTGCTGATTTTTATGATGAAGAGGTCGACCAGGCCGTTGAAAATTTGACTGCCATGATCGAGCCGATGATGATTGTGTTTCTGGGGGTCGTCATCGGTGGTTTGATCGTCGCTATGTATCTCCCAATTTTCAAGATGGCAGGGGCAGTCGGAGGGTAAAATTCTTCTGTTAAGTTCCACCAGAAGTGAGTCGACACTTCCAAAGATCAAGGGCCAAGTGATTCATCAGGATGTTGACGGAAGATGGTTAGGTTTTAATAGGGATCGGGTTTAACTTTTTCCTAAATGGGTCTATATTTTTTTGGGTCAATTGCCATCAGCCAACTCGCCAAGTAAAGCGATTAGTGTTACAATTCATCCAAAGCTTCGATGGCTGATGCTCGCGCGGGTGATGTTCACCGCATTGCTTCTGGCTGCAACCATCCTTTTTCAGTCCCGGCTGGGCAGCACAACCAATCCCTTGGTAGGGCTCATTTATGTTCTCATTGCCGCGATTTTCGTGCTCTCCCTGATATATGCGGCGCTATTTCCGAAGATCGCGCGACATGAATTGTTCGCTTACATACAAATTGCGATCGACTCTTTTATTGTATCGCTTATCGTCTTGATTACTGGCGGGTTTTTCAGCTTGTTCACTTTTCTTTACCTGGTTGTCATTATTTATGCCAGCATGATCCTATATTTGCGAGGGGGCCTATTGATCGCCTTTTTCAGCAGTATTCAATATGCTGCTCTTGTAATAGCACAATTTGCAGAGGTAACCCCCTGTCTCGCAGCCGTGGCAGATGGTCCCCCGGACAGTTTGGATGGCATATATGTCGCCTATAAAATTTTGATCACGACCGCTGCCAGTTTCGCGGTCGCAGTTTTGAGTGGATTGTTGACCGAGCAAAACCGCAAAACACAAAAAGAGCTGACAACCATGGAAGCCCATTTAAAACGGGTGGAGAAGATGGCGTACATGGGAGAGATGGCAGCGGGATTGGCCCATGAGATCAAAAATCCATTGGCATCTCTGGTGGGTTCGATCCAAATTCTCAAGGAGGATTTGAGATACAATCCCGACCACGAACGCCTGATGGACATCGTGCTGCGTGAGACTGACAGGTTGGGTACCCTGGTCAACGATTTTTTGTTTTTTGCCCGGCCGCCTGCAGGAAAACCTGAGATCCTGGATCTGGAGGAGGCCATATCCGATATCGTGCAACTCTTTGAAAAGGACACTCACCACGCCAAGCATGTCGAGATCAAGCAAACCCTATCCCCAGGTATCAGGGTGCTGATGGATTCCGCTCATCTGCGTCAAATTATATGGAATTTATTATTGAATGCGGCAGAAGCTGTATCGGAAGATGGGCGGGTGGAGATCCACGCCGTGGCAATCAAGAATAACGAGGTTAGCATCCATGTCATCGACAATGGATGCGGTATCGCGGACGATGTCATACAGACCATTTTCGATCCTTTTTTCACAACCAAATCTGAAGGGACTGGGTTGGGGCTGTCTATTGTCCATCGTATCCTGGAAGCCTATGAGAGTCGTCTTCAGGTTCATTCGGAACTTGGTAAGGGCACGACTTTCTCTTTTACGCTGAAAAGATCCGGCAAGGTACATTGACCTCATTACCAGAACCCAATCGGCCGTGCTCCGATGGACCTTAACCAAGTCCGTTCTTCCATTTTCTTCTCCACCCGGCTTCGATGACAGTGAAAAAAAATTGAAAACTCCGTATTGATTTGTGCACTTTCAGTGTTTGTATTTATATACTCTCCGATTCCCGTTTTTGTCTTTTTTTGCCACATGGTTTGTACCGGAATCAAAATAGCTGGAAAATTAAACTGTTATTGCCGTATGAATCTCCACTGTTGATGGCATAAATGTTGCTTTATCACTTGATGTGATGTTGATCCACCATTGATCTCTAACTTTTTGCTCGAAAAAGGCAAATCATTCGAAAGAATGAGACGCAAAGCCACTGACCTAAGTCCTGACCCATCGGGATATGGCAGCAGGGTTGCCGGGCGAAGGCGACATCTCCTGATTAACCGCCGATCGCACGGTAGATGGTAATCGGGGGATGCCATGTTTAAATGCAGATCGTTTTATCTCGTCAGACGTTGTCTTGCCGCTCTTCAATTCATTATTTTGGCATTGCCACTGGCTGTTTCAGCGGCTCAAGTGACGCTGCAGTGGGATGCCAACGACCCCTCTCCGGGGGGGTATCGTCTCTATCAGCGCACATCGGGCCAATCGTATGATTACAGTTCGCCCGTGTGGAGTGGCACTATCACGACGGCCACATTGGATGGTTTGTTAGAGGGAACCACCTACCATTATGTTGTGAGAGCTTACAGCGGAGGCGACGAAAGTGGTGATTCCAACGAGGTGCAGTTCACCCCCGTTGCCATCAATGTGGATAGTGACGGTGACGGTATCGACGATGCATCGGATGCGTTCCCAAACAACCCATCTGAATGGTCTGATTTTGACGCTGATGGCACCGGCGACAATGCAGACACGGATGACGACGGGGATGGCCTGCCCGACGTTTGGGAAGCACTTTATGGCTTGGATCCGCTCTCCGATGACGCCGATCACGATCTGGACAATGATGGTGTTTCAAACATGGAGGAGTATCTTGCCGACAGTGATCCATCCCAAGCACCAGGCAACAATCCTCCGGGGAAGCCAGTTCACCTCGATCCATACCAGCAGACTACCGTCAGTTTGACGCCCATGCTGGTCACCGAACCGTTTGCAGACCCGGACAATGACGGTCATGCCCGTAGCTGCTATCAAATCAGCACTCTTGAAGATGATTTCACGAACCTGGTTTACGAAAAGACGAGTTCAGCTCATCTGACAAGCCTCAGCATCCCCGATATGGTGCTCGATCCGGATACGACTTATCACTGGCGAGTCCGCTTCTACGACAGCCGCAATGGTATGTCCGATTGGTCTGACCCCACCTCGTTTACGACCATCGCTTATGGGGAGGCAGGTGATGTAAATGGTAATGGAATATTGGATGTTCAGGAGGTAGACGGTTATTTGGATCTTGACCGGGACGGCAACGACGATGCTCAACAAGATGGCATGTTGGCCGTCCAATCGGACGATGAGTTCAATCCATATATCGCGATTAAAAGGGTTGACGCGAACACCCAATTGGTCAGCATTGAAGCGATAAGTGCCGAGGGACTTTCCCTGGCATCCAACCACAACCAGCCGGAGTTTTTGACCGGGATCATCAACTTCAAACTCTACCTTTTGAACGGTTCCACCGAGACATCCGTTGTGGTCTACTTCTCACAACCAGCACCTTCGAATGCCCACTGGTACAAATATGATCCTGATCAGGGGTGGTCGGTCTATTCGGATGTGGAGTTCAGCAGTGACCGCCGGTCACTTACGCTGCGACTCGAGGATGGAGGTTTCGGCGACATGGATGGCGTGCAGAATGGTGTCATTGTCGATCCCGCCGGTCTAGGCTACAGCACCCAGGTTTCGGACGATGCTTCAGACTCGACTTCCTCGGGTTCGGGCGGTTCTGGATGTTTCATTTCGACGACAATAGCGGCGGAGCCGGGTCGCTTTGGATGGGGGGCCATCGTTCTTCTACTGCTTATCAGTGGGTTGGCGGGAGTGGGCGGATTCTTCTTCGCCCACCATGGTGGACGGCCTGAAGCGTCGAGATAGAAGCCGAGATCGGAAGGGGCCAGCCGGTAGAAAGGACTCAGGGTGTTTGGTGACCGAAATAGCCGTCTGCCTGTATGGTAATCCGCATCAGTTCACTTTCGAGGGCGTGCGTACACTGCTGCAGTTGAGCCAACTTTGCATTGGCCGGCACCTTAATGGGTTTCCCGTAGGCCAATAGACAAGGGCTGGCAGGGTAGGGCAGCATGAATCGATCCCAGCTCTTGAATACCTTGCACCATTTGGCGCTGTAGGTGACCGGTATAATCGGATAGCCGCTCTTTTGAGCCAGGAAAACAACCCCCGGCTGCACTTTGTAGCGCGGCCCCTGGGGACCATCGGGAACGATCCCGCCAACCTTGTTTTGGTTTCGCATCTCTCTTATAAGCCTGGCCATTGCCCGTGTACCGCCCTTGCCGGTCGACCCTCTTACCGTCGTATGCCCCTGGCGTTGAAGGATTTGGGCAATGATTTCGCCATCGGCGGAATTACTCACCAGTATGGCCGCGTTCCAACCCTGGTGCAGGTAGCTCACCAATAGGATGCGAGAGTGCCAGAAGGCAAAAATGTATTGCCTGGATTCCAATAAAGACGCGACCGCGTCTCGTCCTTGAATTGTAATCCTGGATCCAAGGAACAGTAGATCGACCAGCGACTTCCCCGCCCGTCCGATGATGCGCCATTTGAGTCCCGGCCCCGTTTCGTCTTTTCTAAAAAGCATCTCTGTCATCCATTAGCGCTTTGGCAATTTGGGCAACCTGACGCGATGCTCCCGGAGTTCCCAGCTTTTGCCGGACAGAGAGAAGCGCTTCGCACATTTGCATGTATCGATGGGGATCGGATAGAATTTCCAAGGCGGTTTCAGATATAATTTCCGGAGAGGCGTCTTTTTGAATCAGTTCCGGCATGATGCGTTCTTCGGCGATCAAATTGACCAGTCCAATATGCTCAACATCGATCAGCGCCCGGCCCAGCCAATAGCTGACAGGAGAAACCGTATAGATAATAATCATGGGGATACCGCAGATGGCAGTCTCAAGCGTTACGGTTCCCGAGGCGACAATGGCCAAATCGCAGCGTGGCAGCAGATCATAGACGGCTTGGTTGGTGACTTCGACGTTGTTGGCCGGATGTCGCGCCATGATATCCTCTATCATAAGATGGTCGATAGAGGATGCACAGGAGATGAGCAGGCGAAGCGAGGGGATTTTTTCCTGTAAGCGCCTCGCGGTCTCGAGCATGATTGGTAAAAGGGTGCCGACTTCCCTATCACGCGACCCGGCAAGCAGAGCAACAACCGGAGAGGGGCCTGGCGGTTCACATTTCCGCACCGGCACTCGTCCGGTGGGTGAATCCATGAGCGGATGCCCCACGAATGTCACCGGCACGTCATGCTGCTGATAAAAGGACGCTTCAAATGGAAGAATAACCGCCATATGGTCGACGCGCGCCTTGATTTTTTTGACCCGACCCGCACGCCAGGCCCAGATTTGTGGGCTGATGTAATAGAGAACCGGAATTTCCAGTTTTTTGGCCACTGCGGCCAGATGCAAATTAAAGTCGGGGAAGTCGATGAGAATCAGTAGATCCGGTCTCAAACCGGCCAACAGCTTCTTCAACCGCGACATGGATTTGAGCACTTGCGGTGCTTTGGATAGTGCCTCCGTGATACCGACGACGGCCACCTCGCGCGCATCGATGAGCACCCTGGCGCCAGCATCGCGCATGCGCGGTCCGCCCATGCCGCAAACGAAGACCGGGCCGCAACACGATCGCAATGCCTGGATCAGGTGGGCGCCGTGGGCATCCCCGGATGCTTCACCGGCAACCATCACCACAGTTTTTATTTGTTCTGGGCTGGGCATGTGGAAAAACTACTTTAAAAGCTGATCACGGGTGCGCTGAATCTGATCCATAATGCTCAGAGCGATCTTCAGTGCGTCGCGACCCATTTGGCCGGTCACCTCCGGCGACTGCCGATGGATCACCGACTTCACAAACGATTTAAGTTCATCTTCCAAGGCGTCGGCCTGAGTAAAACAACGTTGATCGATGGTCATGCCGGGAATGATGCCATCACTCTTGCGACCATCCGGGTGAATGATGGTGATTTCGCGTTTCGAAAAATCGACGGAGACATAGGCATCTTTCTGAAACATCCGGATTTTACGTTCATTTTTCATTGAAATGCGACTGGCTGTCACGTTCGCCACGCAACCGTTTTCAAACTCCAGGCGCGCATTGGCAATGTCTGCATTGTCAGAGATGACCGGGACACCGGCCGCATATATGTTCTTAACCTTTGAAGGAACGAAATTTAGGATGATGTCTATATCGTGGATCATCAAATCCAGCACCACGCTGACATCCAACCCACGCTCTTTGAAGATGCTCAATCGGTGTGACTCGATAAATCGAGGGCTGTCCACGACGCCCCGGAGTGCCATTACTGCCGGGTTGTAGCGTTCAAGATGACCGACCTGAATGATGCATCCCTTCTGTTCGGCGATTTGAATCAACTCCTCCGCTTGGTCCAAGGTGGTGGTCATCGGCTTTTCGATGAGCACATCCACATCATGATTCAAAAAATCCCGACTGATCTGAAAATGATATTCCGTTGGCACGGCGATGCTGACCGCATCCAGGCGACCGATCAGGTCTTTATGGTCATAAAATGCCTGTGTATCAAATTTGCGGGCGATTTCATCAGCTTGTTCGTGCCGTTGATCTGCGACCCCCACCAATTCCACATCCGGCATACGGGCATACTTTTCGGCATGGAATTTACCCAAGTAGCCGACGCCCACAACGCCCACGCGAAGCTTTGCACCATCGAGGGGCGGTTTTCCCGATATTTTAGTCGTCATAGGCACTTCCATTTATGCAGATTAAACGGTGCATTCGGACATAAACACAATCAACAACCGTTCTCATGGGCATGCTCATTTCTAATTTCATCATCGTTGAGGGCGATGAGGGTCATGCCATATCGGTCTGCTGTTCGAACCATCGTCTCCCGATCGAAAACCACGGCTTTTCCGGCTTCGATGGCCAAGGTCCGGATCTTCGCCTTCTGCATGGTTTCGATGGTATTCAAACCTACCGCCGGGATGTCGAAGCGGGTGTCCTGATTAGGCTTGCAGACTTTTACGACAACCGCCTGGCCTTTGGATAGCGTACCACCGCGGGCGATGGCCGCGTCCGTGCCCTCGATCGCTTCCACCGCCAATACGGTGCCACCGCCGGTTACCACGCACTGTCCGATATCCAGGCGTCCGATCTCTTTGGCGATTTCCCACCCCAGACGAATGTCTTCGATTTCCGTACGCGACGGCTTTCGTCGGGTCCAAAGGCCTGCCGGCGCCAACAATTCGGGCAACAAAAAGGTTGAAGCGTGAATTAGGATTCCTTCGCTGGACAGGAGTTCGGCAAAGGCCCTCAAGATGGCATCATCGTGGGTGTGCCGCATGGTGGCAAGCAGGGTCACCGCCTTGATGTCCGGCCTCACATTGGTGAACATCTTGGTTTTGGTAACCCCACCGAGCATGACAGCATCATTAATGTCATTACTTCGGAAAAATTTGATGATCTTTTTGATCTGGCCCAGATAGAGCCACTCCAGCGCAACGACATGTTCGACCAGGGTCGGGTCGGTTTCACCTTGATACGCCACGGCATACACCTCCCACCCTTTCTGGCGTGCCGTCTGGGCAAAGAGCAGGGGGAACTGACCGTTTCCGGCGATCAGGCCTATTTTTTTTGGCATTTGTGCGTCTCAATCTGGGTGCTTACCGGGTGATGCCGCGCTCCGACGCTTTGATGAATGCGATGAGCGTTTTTATCTCAGGCACCGGTTCCACTTCTGCCTCCACCCGCTCGATGGCTTCGTTCAATGTCAGGCCGAAACGAAAGATCAGCCGGTAGGCCTTTTTGAGTTGAGCCATTACCGACGAGGAAAAGCCATGGCGTTGTAATCCCACCTTGTTCAACCCATGGAGGGTGGCCCGGTCGCCGGAAGCGATCACATAGGGTGGGATATCCTTCACCACTGCGGATTTGCCGCCGATATAGGCATGCTCGCCCACGCGAACGAACTGATGGATGGCCACCAATCCTCCCAGGATCGCATGGTCACCGACGGTAATGTGGCCGGCCAGGGTGGCATTGTTGGACATGATGACATTGTTGCCCACCTTGCAGTCGTGGGCGATATGGGCATAATTCATGATCAGGCAATTGTTGCCCACCAGGGTCAGGCCGCCGCCTTCGGCCGTTCCTCGATGAATGGTGACAAACTCCCGAATCATACAGTTATCACCAATCTTGACCCACGTCTCTTCGTTCTTGAATTTGACCGCCTGTGGCTGGGCCCCAAGGGCGGCAAATTGAAATATTTTGCAGTTGTCACCGATTTCAACGTAGGGGTCGATGACGACATGGGACATGATCTGGGTGCCGGGCCCGATGCTGACATTTTCTCCGATGAGGGCATAGGGCCCCACAGACACACCATCACCGATATGGGCTTTGTCGCTGACAATTGCAGTTGGATGAATCATGGTTTATTCCTCGAATGTTGCCATTAGCTCGGCCTCGGCTGCAACCTGGCCGTCCACCTTGGCGATACCTGCCAATTTAATGACTTTGGCGCGCAGTTTGATGATTTCAACTTCAAGAATGAGTTGATCACCGGGAACAACCTGTTTTCTGAATTTTACTTTATCCAGCCCCATGAAATACATCAGGGTTCTTTGGGACTTTTTTTCACGGTTGGCCATGACCAGCACGCCGCCTGCTTGGGCCATGGCCTCGACGATGAGGACGCCCGGCATGATGGGTGCTTCGGGGAAATGGCCTTGAAAGAACGGTTCGTTGAAGGTCACATTTTTCAGCGCTTTGATTTTCTGTCCGGGTTTGCATTCCAATACGCGGTCAACCAAAAGAAAAGGATATCGATGGGGTAGGAGCCCCAATATTTTTCTGATATCTATCGTTGTATCCATTGTACGATTCCTTTGATGGGTTCGGCGTCAGATCCTCTGGGATAGTGCCGAAAAAAAGTCCTATTCGGTGATGGACGCCTCTTTTTCCAGTCTTGCAATCCGTTTTTCCATCTGTTTCATCTGCTTATACATGTCCGGCAAATTGGGTATGACGTGCTGCAATCGCAACCATGTTCGGTGGGGGATGGCATTGATGCCACCGGAGACGATCTGACCGTCGGCAACAGCGTGGCCGACGCCTGTTTGGGGACCGACGATGGCGCCGTTACCGATGGATATATGGCCGGCAATGCCCGCCTGGCCCGCCAGAATGGCGTGATGCCCAATGGTCGTGCTGCCGGAAATCCCCACTTGCGCCACGAGGAGGGTATGTTCGCCCACGACCACGTTGTGCGCAATGTGGACCTGATTGTCCGTTTTGACCCCTTGCTGTATCCAGGTCTTGCCAAAAGTGGCCCGGTCGATTGTATTTGCGGCACCAATTTCGACATCGTCATCAATTTGCACGATGCCGGTTTGGGGCATTTTTAAATGCACGCCGGCCTCCTGAACGAAACCGAATCCATCGCTGCCGATCACACTGCCGGCATGAACGATCACTCGCCGGCCGACACGGCAACGTTCCAGGATCGACACATGCGGGTAGATGATGGTTTCCGGACCGATGGAGACATTGTCGCCGATAAACACCAGCGGATGGAGGATGACACCGTCGGCCATTACGACGTTTCGTCCGACAACCGTTCCCGCCCCTATGCAAACGTCTTCGCCGAGCTGGCAATTGTCGCCGATGACGGCCGACGGGTGAATACCCGGATCCGGCTTCGGCATGGGATGAAATTGGGCCAGCACCTTCGCAAAGGCGAGCTTTGGATTCTCCACTTGAATCATGGAGACGTTCGCCTCGGACACATGCGACGGTACGATCACCGCCGCCGCTCTGGTTTGATCCAATTTTTTAAGGCTGGCGCCTTTTTCGGCGAAAGTGATATCTCCCGCCTGGGCTTCGCCGATGGGACCCGCTCCCGAGATCACACAGTTGGGGTCGCCCAGAAGGTGGCCGTCTACCAGTTGTGCGATTTCATTCAAGGTCATCTGCATCATATGCTATCCTTTGGGACCTTGGTTCTGCTTTCCCCGTTTGGCGTATTGTTCATTATACAATTTTATGATGACATCTGTGATATCGAGATTGCCCGGTGCGTAGACGACGCTGATATCCTCCAGAATCAACAGATACCCCTCCTGTTTGCCATAGGACTGGATCAGCTTGAGAACCTCCTGGCGCACCTCGTTGACCAGTCGCACCTGCATCTCCTGTATTTTTCGATCATATTTCATCTTGAGGGCTTTGACATCGGCAATTTTGCGATCCAGTTCCCACTTGAGTTCTTCGCGTGCCTCTTTGCTCATGATGCTCGTGTCTTTTTCGAGCCTTTCCTCCATAGCTTTGATCTCTTCACCCTTTTGCTTGAGATCCTGCTCCATGTGCTGCCCTTCGGTATTGACGAGATCCTTTACCGCCTTGCCACCCGTGGATTTTTCGAAAATGGTCTGAAAGTTGATTGTTGCAATCTTGGCGACATCCGCACAGAATCCGGTCGTTGTAACCGCTGTCAAAAGAAACGCAAACACCGTCAGGGTTGCATACACTGTCGTTCGAATTCGCATGACACCTCCGTGGTATGGATGATGACGAATCATCCGTTAATCGATAATGGGCACTCATTAATAAGATTAACAAACGGTTCGGCCAATTTCACGGTCCGTTATTAACGCAAATTAATGCCCATGGCAAATGATGGCTGACGTTTACACAATCACGCGGCATGGAATTGTCTAGAAGGATCCTCCTAATGTAAACTCCCAATTGCCGCCGGATTCCCCCTCCTCGCGGTCGAGAATCCATCCATATTCCAGCCGAATGGGGGCAAACGGGGAGTTCCATCGGATACCCACGCCGGCGCTTTGGCGCAGATCCCCCAAGTCTATCCGGTCTTCATAAACATTACCGGTATCGTAAAAGACCACACCATTGACACCAGCTTCGGAAACGATGGGAAAGATGATTTCGAAGTTGAACATGGCCATCTTTTCTCCGCCGATTTCTACCTCCCGTCCTTCGCTGTTAATCTCGGTCAGGTGGACGCCCCGGTAGCCGAACCCGCGCATGGAGTTGATGCCGCCGAGATAAAATTTTTCATAGTCCGGCAACAGCTTGTCGTCGCTGTTTTTGTGGACAACACCGATTTTGGCATTGGCAAAGCCGATGATTGGCTTCCAAATCGGAAAGTACCAGGAAGTTTGACCCACATATTTCGTAAACCCGATGTCTCCGCCCAACCCCGCATATTCAATGGAGATCAGGTGCCTGGAGCCTTCAGTGGTATTGAATGCCCGGTCGCGCGAATCATAGACCAGGCTGACATCTGCGCTGCTGGTGAGGTTTGTGCCCTCCAATTCCTTGATGTTGTCGGAAACTTCCGATCGGTAAGCCTCCTCTATGCTGATGTTGCTGATGTCCAGGTTGTATCCCCAGTAGACATTGGTGTAATCGGCCACCGTGTAGCCGAAGGTCACGCCGCCGCCTTTGCTGTCCCGGTCATATTCATCATAGTCCTTGTCCTGATTGTAAGCGCGGACGGTTCCCTTCAAAAGCGTATCCATGATGTAAGGTTCCGAAAAGCTCGCCACAAAGTTGGAGGTTCGGGACCCGATCTGTCCGGAAAAACTCATGGCCTGGCCGCGGCCGAGGAAATTGCGTTTACTGATCGAACCGGTCAAAAAGACGTTCTCCTCGGAGCTGTAACCGGCTCCGAAACTGAAGGTACCGGTGGGCTTTTCTGTGACATCGATCTTCAGGACCATTTTGTCCTCGGAACTGCCCTTGATCGTATCGACCTTGATATCTTCGAAATAGTCGAGACGGTAAAGGTTCCGTATGCTTCGCTTGAGCGCCTTGCCGCTGAACAGACCCTGTTCGTGGACGTGCAGTTCACGTCGAATCACCTTGTCCCGGGTGATGGTGTTGCCGTTGATCAGAATCTTTTCGAAGTAGACTTGGGCGCCCATTTTGATATGAAAGACGATATCGGCCGTCAGGGTTTCCTGGTTTTGATCGATGGATGGTGAGACATCGGCATAGGCATATCCGTAATCTGAGTAGAAATCAGTGAGCGCCAGAACATCGCTGCGAACTTTGTCCCGATTGAGGAATGCTTCCGTGGCGATGCCAAGTTGCTGCAACAACTCCTCCTTCGGCACGATGAGATCGCCCGTAATATCCACCTGGCCGACTTTATAGCGCGATCCTTCTTCGATCTTGAGGGTGACTTGGATGCCTTCGTCCCCGATCTCCACCACCGGCTCCCCAACGCGGGCATTGATGTACCCGTTGTTGCTGTAAAAAGCATTGAGCCGGGCGACATCCTGGTCCAGTTTGACCCGGTCGAGGTCGCCGGATGAGGTGAGCCAGTAGAAAAACCCCTTTTCAGAGAGGTCCATCTCTTTTTTGAGCCTTTTTTCCGTAAAGGCCTTGTTTCCCTGGAATACAATGGATGTGACATAAAGCTTGGGGCCTTCGTCGATGATGAATTCAAGGTCGGCCTGATTGTTGTCCAGGGGGTTGAGCTCATAATCGACTCGAACCTTGTGATAGTTCTTTTCTTTGTAAAGCGTTTCGATCTGATCCATGTTGCTCCGGATTTTGAAGATGTTCAAAATCGCGCCGGTGCTGATGGTCAAATTATCGCGAATATCCTCCTCCTTGATGAAGGAGTTACCCTTGATGTTGATGCGACGGATGGTGGGTTTTTCTTTAACATGAAAGACGATGCGTTGGCGCCCACCGTCTGGCTCGGCTTCGACCCGCACATCATCGAAGTATCCCATGGCGTAAATGGCGCGCAAATCTTCCGAAAGCGCTTGCGGTTTGAATACACTGCCGGGCCGGGTTTGCAGAACGCGCATGATGGCATCGGCCTCGATGCGTTGCTGCCCTACGACCTTGACTTCGCTGACCAGTTGGCGTTCAAACAATTCCATCCCGATCTGGTTGGCGAGATCGTTGGTGATGGTGATGAGATTTTCTAGATTCCGACCTTGCGCGAAAAAACGCTTGGGCGTGCTATCCGCTTTCGTGCCCATTAGTTGGGCGTCGATGCTGAAATCGTTTCCGATCAATGTAAAGCTGCCCCAGATGACCTGATCTACATCCTGGCCAATGGCAAACTCCCGAACCTGGGCCTGCCCTGAACGAGCGGCCGCTGCGGCTGATTCCATATCGGAATCTTGCGGCGTAACGGTGATGGCCCCTTCTTTTTCGAGCTGCCGCGCCAGCACGGATGCAATCTGGCTGCTTAAAGTGCCGACGTCTCGATCTGCGTTGATGTTTAGGGGCATAACCAGGACCTTAGGTGTTGTCGATATGCCGTTGGCCGCCATGATAGCATCGAGGGGAACAATCAAAAGAAATGTCAGAAAGGCGACCCAGATGGTTTTCATGGGAGGAATCAATCGGTTCAATCGCATCGTCGTTTCGCCTATATTTTCTGGCGCTCTTCGCAACACATAAATATCATACGTAAATGAGACGGCCATCGATGATGGTGGCCTGACGTTCCATGATATGGGCCAGGTCCATGTTGTGTGTCACGACTACCATGGCCATCCCCATTTCACGGTTCAACTCGAGCAAAAGCTCATGGATCTGTTCACTGTTTTTCTTGTCCAGGTTGCCGGTGGGCTCGTCGGCGAACAAGATCGGTGGGTTGAGAACCAATGCCCGCGCCAGGGCAACGCGCTGCTGCTCTCCACCGGAAAGGTCGGTCGCCTTGTGGTGAAACCGGCCGGCAAGGCCCACGCGATCCAGAATGGATGTCGCCAACTGCTCGGCGCGCTCTTTTTCCATTCCCTGGATCAACGCAGGCATTAACGTGTTCTCCAAGGCTGAAAATTCGGGTAGCAGATGATGAAATTGGAATACAAAACCCATCGTCTGATTGCGAAACCGTGCCAGTCGATGTTCGTCGAACTGAAACACATCTTCACCCTTGAAATAGACCTTGCCGCTGTCTGGGTAATCCAATGTCCCTAGAATATGCAACAAGGTCGATTTTCCGATGCCCGATGCACCCACAACCGCCACGGTCTCACTCATACGCAAGGCAAAGTCAAGTCCATCGAGCACCCACAGGTCGGAGTCGCTGCTTCTAAAGCTTTTGCTCAGTCCGATGGCACGCAGAAGCTCCGTTGTACTTTTTCGGTCTGGGTGGTTTGCGGAAGATAGGCCGCGTGACTGTTCAACCATACCGGATTGCCTCCAGCGGATTGAGCCGCGATGCCTGGCGAGCAGGGTAAAGGGTGGACAGGAAACTGATCGTCATGGCGCAAAGCGCCACCAGGGTCACATCCAAGGCATTGAGATCCACCGGCAGGGCAGAGATGTAATAAACGTCACCGGGGAGACGAACCAGTCCATAACGGCTTTGTAGATTACACACCAGAACGCCTAAAAGAACGCCCGAAACCGTCCCGATGGTTCCGATGAGCATGCCTTGAAAGACAAATATGTGTCTGATGCTTTTGCTCGTGGCGCCCAGCGTTCTCAGTATGGCGATATCCTTGACTTTTTCCATCACCATCATCACTAGTGAACTAGTGATACTGAACGTGGCGACCAGGGTGATGAGAGTCAGGGCGATAAACATGGCGGCCTTTTCCAGCTTGAGCGCTGAAAACAGATTCTTGTTGAGCTGGGACCAGTCGCGCAGACGAAAATCTTTGCCGAGATGGTCGGCAAGTTCCTTGCTGATATTCAGGGACCGAAATACGTCACCCACCCGTACTTCGACAGCACCCACCGCTCCCCTGGATTGGTTAAGTGTTTGCGCGTCCTCTAACCTCATAAAGGCCAGGCTTCCATCGTATTCATACATACCGGTTTGGAAAATATCCGCTACAACAAAGCGTTTCATGTATGGGACGAAGCCCACCGGCGCCAATTTTCCCCGAGGGGAGACGACGAAAAGGGTATCGCCGCGAATGAGACCAAGATTTCGGGCCAAATCCTTTCCCATGATGAGTGGCGGCAGTGGCGCACCAGATGGTGAAGACGTCTCGGGATGGGATTGCAGGTGCAACGCCTGCAGTTGAGCAAGTTCAAGCCCGTTGCCGGCCGCTATTGGATCGACGCCCTTGATGACCGCTATGGCAACGCGCGCCTCCGATTTGAGCATGACTTGCAGCTCCTCGAGTGGCCAGGCCGCTTCGACACCTGGCACCTGTCGGGCCATTGCCACTATCTGCGCGTAGTCGTGTATCGGTCCTTCCTTCCGGTCAATTACAATGTGGGGCTCGATCCCCATAATACGTGTTTTAAGGTCTGTCTCGAAACCGGCCATCACACCGATAACGACGATGAGGGCGGTGACGCCGATCATCACGCCGGCGATGGACAACAGAGTGATCAACGACAGGAGAGTTCCCTTGGGTTTGGATTTAAAGTACCGTCGGCTTATGAATAGTTCGAACCGCATTATCCCCCAGATCGATGGACCAGCACACCTTGACGAACAAATAATAAACTCTCGACGGATGTTGCCCTGATGGTCAGCTTTTAGGCTTCATGTGGGGAAACAGGATCACCTCCCGGATAGATGGAGCATCGGTCAAGAGCATGGCCAGCCGATCGATACCGATCCCTTCGCCGGCCGTGGGAGGCATGCCATATTCCAGCGCTTCGATGTAATCTTCGTCCATGAGATGGGCTTCTTCATTGCCTTCCTGTCTGTCTTGGACCTGTTCAAGGAAGCGACCGCGCTGGTCTTCCGGATCGTTGAGTTCCGAGAAGCCGTTGGCGATCTCGAAGCCGGCAATAAACAGCTCGAACCGTTCGGTGAGGCCCGCTTCGGTATCGCTCCTTCGCGACAACGGAGACACCTCCACCGGGTATCCCGTAATAAATGTAGGTTGAATCAGTTGAGGCTCCACCAACGCCTCGAAAAGTTTGGTAATGATCTTGCCGACGGATCGGGTTTTGGTCAACTGGACACCTTTGGCAGAGGCAAATTCAATCAGCCCTTGACGGTCTGACAGCAGGCCGGGATCCACGCCGCCGAGTTGTTGCAGCGATTCGGCCATGGTCATGCGACGCCATGTACCCTTCAATTGGACTGTTTGGCCTTGATAGACCAGGGTGTCGGAGCCCAGTATGTCGGTCGCGAGATCGGAAAACAGCGACTCGGTCAACGCCATCAGGTCATGATAGGTGGCATAGGCCTGGTAGAACTCGAGCATGGTGAACTCGGGGTTGTGCTGGGTGGAAATACCTTCGTTTCGGAAGTTGCGGTTGATTTCAAAGACGCGTTCGAATCCGCCGACCACCAGCCGTTTGAGATAGAGTTCCGGGGCGATGCGCAGGTAGAGATCCATGTTCAGCGCATTGTGGTGGGTCACAAACGGTGCAGCCTCGGCCCCGCCCGCAATAGGTTGCATCATCGGCGTTTCGACTTCGAGAAAATCGTGCCGGAGAAAAAACTGGCGAATGGCCTGTATGATCCTGCTTCGCGTGATGAAAATGCGCCGAACATCGGCATTCATGATCAGGTCGACATAGCGTTGGCGATACCGTTTTTCAGGGTCTTTGAGACCATGAAATTTTTCCGGAAGGGGGCGCAGGGCCTTGCTCAAGAGAGTGACCCGGGAGGCCAGCAGGGTCCACTCCCCGGTTTTGGTTTGAAACAGGGTGCCCGTCAATCCCACGAAGTCGCCGATATCGAGCCGTTTGAAAATGGCGTAGGCGTCCGGTCCGACTTTGTCCTTACGTATATAGGCCTGCATCTGGCCGCTGCGATCACGGAAACGCACAAATGCCGATTTACCGAAGCTGTTGACGGCGATCATTCGCCCGGCCGTTGTGAAGCTCATTCCGTCGAGGGCATCGGCCTCGTTTTGAGCCACGGCCGCCTGTATTTGAGCTATTGTATGTTCGACATTGAAACCGCTCGGAAAGGGATTGATGCCTTCATTGCGCAGCGTCTCCAATTTGATTTTGCGCTGCTCCATCACACTGACTGTTTCGGTATTACCCATGTTATTCCCTCTATATGCAGAAAACGGGTCATTCGATGTTTTATTGAAAACATCGTACCCGTTATTTTAAAAGTCGGCTGCCCTTTCGGCTGTCGATTGAACAGATTTTGCTAACCTATTTGATGCATTGTGTCAAGGCCGTGTTCATGATAGTCCAAGGTAACCGCATTTGGAAATCATCCGTTTAGGACCTTGAGTAAATAATCGTTATCCCATCTTGCCCTGAGCCGAGCTATGGTCAATATTTGTGTATGAAGAAATCAGGCGGCGATCCGTTTTTCTTCGATACCATTGACGAACTTCACCCCTTTTATAATCTCTGCCAACCGCGCAGGACGACGCAAACGAATCCTATTTTCTGAGCGCATTGGCACAATTAAATGCCATCGTTATGATCGTGCTTGCAGAAAAACACCCTCTAACCTTTTTGGTTCTCAACCGAAAGGTGGCGAAGGTGGATTCAATAGGGTTTGTGGTCCTGATATGCCGCAAAAACTCTGCAGGAAACTCATAAAAGTGCGGTGGCCCCCAAAAACTGGACAATGTGCTAAGCTCTATGTCACACCTCAACTTTCGGGAATGGATTGAGGGCATGAAATTATGGTCTATCATGTTGAATTCATGAAGAAATAACTTGAAGAGCCCTGTCTTTTGATTTATAGTGGATTTGCGAGAATACACAATAAATACAAATAGAAAGGGATCAAATGGACCATACCAGCATCGCCTCTCAATCTCAAGACCCTGTTCATGTTCAAAGCAAAATCGATGACTTCTTTGGCCGTTTCAAAATAGCCACTCTCATGCATCAATGTGGAGTGCGCAAACACCACGGCCATAGTGTTCGCTCTTTGACAAAAGCCATATTCACACTGTCTTTCGTCGGCAAGAACTTCTTCCGAGGCATTGTGCTCAACAGCCAATTGCCTTTCGGCAAAGATGCCGCCTACGAGCTGGTCAAGGGACAGACCTACAATTGGCGCCGGCTACTGCTTTCTCTGGGCTTGCGGCTGTTTGGAGTTTTCAACCGGCTGACCAGCGACGATCGTGAATCGGTGCTCATTATTGATGATAGCGCGTATGACCGCTCGCGCTCCAAGTGGGTGGAACTGCTCGCAAGAGTCTGGGATCACAGCACCGGGCGCTTTTTGAAAGGATTCCGGATGCTCACCGTCTGCTGGTCGGATGGAGCCAGTTGTCTGCCGATGGATTTTGCCCTGCTTTCTTCCTCGGACGCCAAAAAAAACTGATTTGGTCTAATGCTAACGGACACCGAGTTAAGCGCAATTACCAACTGGGTCGAAAGATATCAGTTCAAATCTGTCGCGGAGGCAGCCGAAAAGCCTATTTGCGAGAATGGGTCATATTAGCTCGTCGGGGCAAATAGGCTTTTTCGGCGGGTTCAAAGCGACCGAATTTATGATACAATCGGCCTCAATACGAAATGAGGTGTTGCGCCAATGAATCAGAAACGACAACGCAAGGATTTTACCGACGAGTTCAAAAACGACGCCGTCCGACTGGTCACTGAACAGGGGTACAGCTGCAACGAAGTTGGCCGCCGGCTGGGCATCATTCATTCAAACGTATCGCGTTGGGTACGAGAATACCGAAAAGGCTTGGATACCCCGCAGGGCGCCGGCTCGGCCCAGGAGCTGGAGGCTGAGGTAAAGCGCCTGAGAAAAGAGAATAAACGCCTTTTGATGGAGCGCGAAATCTTAAAAAAAGCGGCGGCCTTCTTTGCCAACGAATCGAATTGAGGTTCGATTTTATCCGGCAGCAAATGAAGGCCTATCCCGTATCGGTACTTTGTGCGGTCATGCGGGTGAGTCGGAGCGGATTTTACGACTATCTGAACCGACATGCGTTTGGAGATGATGACCGGTCAGAACTATCATTAACATTTCGAATTAAAGAAATATTTAATTCAACTTTCGGGATCGGGTTTAAGCGATCGCCAATTTGTTCTTTGACAAGCCAACACACTGCAACGCGGCGTTCATGATTGCATCGAAGAAGGCAGCCGCTGTCTTTTCGCAGAAGGTACCTGACTGCTTCAGCCGATCGGTCACCAGCGTCAGAATACGGCATAGCGCTTCCGAGAAGGTGATGTCCGCCACCTCATCGCAGCACGCATAAAACAAGTCACCGAAGGTGCGATGATCTGTCTCCATGCGACATTGGTAGGCCAGGAACATGAAGCGCATGAAGACGATGGTGGTGTGAGCGATCAGGGCATCGAAATCCCGACACTGAATCTCTTTGGTCAGTTTCAAGTGCTGTTTGGCCATCTTGAAAAATACCTCGATGTCCCAGCGCTTTCCGTAGATGCGCACGATCTCCTCATCGGCCAATTCGGTGTTGGTTGACAGCAGCGCCAGCCACTCCTTCTTTTGTCTGTCACGTACAAACACCAGTTTGGCCGGGACCGAATCATTGAGCAAAACAAGGGTGCTGGCCAGGATCTTGGCACGGCCACGACGTTTTGAAAGCCTGCGGTAGATGGCCATCAGATCCAAAGATTGGCCGTTGAAAAGGTAGTGAATCTTAGGCGACCTTTTCACCATGCCGATGATCTTGATGTGCTGGGCCAGGGATATCACGGTTGCCGGCATGGTAAACCAGCTGTCCATCAGCAGGTATTTGGAAGTGACACCCGTTGAAAGAATACGCCTTACCATGGTCTCAAGATGCGCGGTGGCCTTTTCGGTGGCTTCTTTGCGACGCTGGTATGCACAACAGCGTTTATCCAGGGCCTTTTGGCTATCGCACAAGCGCTTTTTGGCATCCGAGGAAGACAACAGGGCAAAATCCATCGGCAGACAACTGGCTCCATCCGACCAGCAGATGGTGAGCATCCGAAAGCCTTTCAAAAAGCGGCCGGTGCTGTGATCCCAGACTCTTGCGAGCAGTTCGCCCCACTTGGAACGCGACCGGTCATAGGGACTGTCATCGATGATGAGCACTGAATCGCGATCCTTGCTGGTCAGGCGGTAAAAAACAGCAAATAGCCGCAGACCTAAGGCGAGAAGCAGACGCCTCCAGTTGTAGGCCCCGCCCTTGAGCAACTCGTAGGCGGCGTCTTTGCCGAAAGGCAATTCGTTGTTGAGCACGATGCCGCGGAAGAAGTTCTTACCGACAAAGGGCAGTGTGAATATGGCTTTTGTCAAAGAGCGAACACTATGGCCGTGATGTTTGCGCACGCCACATTGATGCATGAGCGTTGCGATTTTAAATCGGCCAAAGAAGTCATCAATTTTGCCTTGAACGTAAACAGGGTCTTGCGATTGGGAGGCGATGCTGATATGGTCCATTTGAGCCCTTTCTGTTTGTATTTATTGTGAATTCTCGCAAATCCACTATAAATCAAAAGACAGGGCTCTTCAAGTTGTTTCTTCATGAAATCAACATGATAGACCATAATTTCATCCTCCAATCCATTCCCGAAAGTTGAGTTTTTAATTTAAATAACCGTGTACACATCCACAACGAAATCTACGCCCATACACGCAACATACTAAAAAAGCTAAAGATTGCCACTCCAAAGCAGCTCGTTCACCTCGAAAAATCCAATTGAAATCGCCCCGATTTTGTAGACAAACACTGAATATCGTTCAGTGTGGTAAATGTCCGTGTGTCAAGCAATCGCGCGATTTTGATTGCCAACGAAACGAAAACCCCAGTCAGATCAAATCAAAACTAATCCATATTATAAGCGGTTGATACATTGATTTTCTTGGCCTTCGCGCCTTTTTGGCTAAATCCTTAAGGGTTGCGGTTTTTAAGAAAATCTGATTTCTTGGATTTTCCCATCTGGGTACCACCCTGCTTTTTAGGGGGGGCTTCATAACCCCCATTATAGCAAGGGTTCCCAAATGGTTTTCACCCCCTCTCGCTATTCAGGTGCAAAATTCAGGTATGAATACGATTATCAACCGTTACATATTCAAAGAGTTATGGTCACCATTCGGCATCAGTATGGCCTTTTTTTCGTTTGTTTTCATCATGGCGGAACTGCCGGAAATTACCGATTATGTCGTGAACTATCAAATCGGCCTGAAAACCGTGCTCCTCTTGTTGACATATGCCATGCCATACTTCCTCCAGTTCGTAATTCCCATGTCGGTGATGATATCGGTATTGTTGACCTTTTTAAGAATGTCCGCTGATATGGAAATTGTCGCACTCAAAGCGGGCGGCGTCAGTATCTACCGCCTCTTGCCGGCGGTGGTCGCATTTGGTCTAATTGGCACACTGTTGACCGCTTACATGGCGATCTTTGCCTTACCGGTGGGGCGTAAGGCAACAACCCAGTTGCTTTACGATGTGGTCGTCTCCCATGTGGATCTTGGGCTAAAACCGAGACAATTCATCGATACCTTTCGGAATGTGGTCCTTTATATCCACGAAGTCGACTCAAGTACCAAGGAGCTAAAGGATATCTACATCGAGGACAGGCGTTCGAAGGGGGCCACCATCACAGTGGTGGCCCCGCGCGGACGACTCACAGCGGATGCCGGGAAGTTGATCGCTAATTTTAAATTATATAATGGTACCATTTATCAGGTCAATTTGGCCGAACAACGGGCAATTGATATCCAATTCGATACCTACGACATCCGCCTCGACTTGAAACACAATCTGGCCTCGACGGGCAAGCATACGGAGCGCGTCAAAGATATGAAACTGGCGCAATTGCGCCAGCTGATTCGCTCAATCCCAAAAAAAGATGAACGTTACTATAGCGTGCGTCTGGAATGGCATAAAAAATTCGCCCTTCCTTTGGCTTGTCTGTCATTATCTTTATTGGCCGTACCGCTGGGCATCAGCACGCGTTCGACAAAGCGGGCCTATGGCATCGGGATGGGGTTGGTCTTTTTTTTCCTGTATTACATCATGTTATCTGCCGGCTGGGTTTTTGGTGAAAGCGGTCACTATCCCCCCGTCATCGGTATGTGGCTTCCCAATGTCGTCAGTACGACGATCGGGGCGGTGTTGCTGTTCAGATGTGTTAACGAAAAAAACGTTAAACTGCGGATGCTGCCGAAGTGGTTCGAGCGGTTTCGGATAAGCGATTAAAAATGAGTATCATAGCAAGTTACATTACCCGGGAGATCGGCAAATACTTTGCAATCATTCTTCTGGTAGTCATGGGGATTTACCTGACGGTGGATTTTATTGAGCGAATCGATAACTTCATCGAAGCCGGTGTGCCGTTGCAGCGGGCCGGGTACTATTTTTTGAGCAAACTGCCGCTTATTTTAATTCAAATTACCCCCGTCGGGGTTCTTTTGGCCGTGCTGATCACCTTTGGCCTGATGGGCAAGAACAATGAACTGGTTGCATTAAGAAGCAGCGGTATCAGCCTGGTCTCTTTGGTAGGCCCCATTGCGCGCTGCGGATTGGCGGGTACGCTCCTTGTGTTCTTGTTGGCCGAAGGCATAGCGCCGCTCACGCTGAGCAATGCCAATCAGATATGGCTGCAGGAGGTCAAAGGACAAAAATTGACCAAAACACAGCAGCAAGATATCTGGCTAAAGGCCACCCAAGCCATTATTCACATCAGTTTCTACGAGCAGGATACCAAGACGGCCAAAGGGATTACTTTCAGTCGCTTCGATCGACAATTCAACCTTGAGCAACGCATTGATGCCCAGGAAGGAATCTACCGGGACGGCCGATGGATTTTTCACAAGGGTATCATGCAACAACGTCAAAGCGACAAGGATCGCATGGACATCTCTTTGTTTGAAGATCGGGAAGTCAACTTAGGGATCACCCCCGAAGACTTGGAGCAGGTCGTGCCTCAAACTGAAGAGATGGGTTTTTTTCAGCTGTATCGGTATGTCCAAAAAGTCGAGACCGAAGGTTATGATGCCACGCATTACAAGGTTGATCTACAGGCCAAGATCGCATTCCCGATGGCGTGCATCATCATGACATTAATGGGTGCTGGTTTGGCCGCTGGAGGCAAAATAGGTTCTGGGATGGCCATTAGCATCATCTACGGTATCGGTATCGCTTTTCTATATTGGATCTTCCACAGTTTTTGTATGTCTTTGGGATATGCGGGTAAGTTGCCACCGTTTATCGGCGCATGGGCGGTTAATTTCATCTCACTTTGCGCAGCGGTGTTCCTGCTTGTCAATGCAGACTGAGATCATCGCCAACCAAGATCAGAAAGGCAAACATAAGATGAAACAAATAAGTATTTCCAAAGCGAACCCTCCAATACCTTTGACATACAACCTGGCATCGATAGCTGCCGGATTGATTGCCCTGCCTTACGTGTTAACGACCTTGGTTAAGTCCAAGCGCAGGGCGACTTTTCTTCAGCGGTTAGGGTTGAGCCAAACAGGACGACAGTTTTCTAAAGGAAGACGCCCCATATGGGTTCACGCCTTGTCCGTGGGAGAGGTGCTTTCTGCGGAGCCCATCGTGGAGAAACTGCTAAGTGTTTCGCAAGATCGGCCGCTGGTTTTTTCAGCCTCGACGCTCACCGGATATGAAACGGCGCAACGGCAGTTCGCAACAAAAGTCGACGCCCTTTTCTACTACCCATATGATATATTTTTTTCAGTTAAAAAGGTGGTCAATGCGATCAACCCGGCAATCGTAGTGATTGTCGAAACAGACATCTGGCCTAATTTCATGTATTGCCTAAAAAAGAGGAGAATTCCGGCCTTGTTGGTCAATGCCAGAATGTCCAAAAAATCATTTAAAGGATACCGCTTGCTGGGTAATACCCTCAGACGGGCGATGGAAGGTTTCGATACAATTGCTGCGCAATCGGAGGTAGACTCAAAACGCTTTCGGAAACTTGGCGTGGCTGCCGAAAAGGTCCAGGTGACAGGAAATGTCAAGTTCGAGCAGCAAAGTGATGGCTTTTCGAATGATATGGGAGAAGCGCTGCGCTTGGCGTTAGGCATCAGACTTGAATGCAGAGTGATGCTTTTCGGAAGCACTCATTCGGGAGAGGAGGAGGTCATTCTAAGCGCCTATCTGGCGCTCAAAGGGCAGCAGACCGATCGACTGAATCTGCTCGCCATTGTTGTACCCCGAGATCCCGGGCGCGCTGATCGTATCGTAAAAATGATACGAAACAAAGGGTTGAAAGCGCGCTTGTTATCTTCCTTGTCTCCCACAGAGCCCCTCAATGATACGGATGTATTGGTCGTCAACACGATCGGTATTCTGAGGAAGCTTTACCAAGTGGCGGATGTCGCCTTTATCGGGGGCAGCCTGGTCAGAGCGGGCGGACATAACCCGCTGGAAGCGGCTGCCGCAGCCAAGCCCATATTATTTGGACCCGACATGAGCGATTTTTTGGAAGTGGCCTATATACTTGAAAGCAAAGGCGCAGCAACCCGAGTTGATGACATCGATGGCATGCGTGCGGCGATAGATCGACTACTGGCGGATGACAGGTTAAGAAAAGAAATGGGACAGCAAGCCTACCGCATTTTTTGTTTAAATCAGGGCGCGGTTGACAAAACCATGGCGCTGATTTCCCAATTCATGCCTTAGAGTGGAGGAAAGGGTGGCTACGTGGATTAAGACCATTGAAAAGCGCATTCAGAACATTGCCGATGAGCGTGATCAGAACCGTTGGTCAGTCACAAAAGAATTGCTGCGCATGACATCCTATTGTTACCGAATTGGTGTCCGGTTGCGTACAAGACTATACGAACGCGGCATCCTTGCCACACGACATCTGACATGCACAGTGATTGCGGTCGGCAACCTGACAGCCGGCGGAACCGGAAAAACGCCGATGGCGATGTATATCGCCCAGTTGATCAAGCGTCTCGGCAAGCGGGTCGTTGTCATCAGCCGCGGCTACCGTGGCTCTGCTGAACAACGCGGAGGGGTGGTGTCCGATGGCAGGCAAATCCTGATGTCTCCTGCCGAGGCAGGTGACGAGCCCTATATGATGGCGCAAAAACTCGGATCAATTCCGGTTATGGTAGGACGAAGTCGTTACATGTCCGGAATGCAGGCGGTGCGCAAATTTCAGGCGGAAGTCGTCATCCTGGATGATGCTTTTCAGCATATTCAGCTACACCGGAATCTCAATCTACTATTGCTGGATGCGAAGGATCCCTTTGGAAATGGTTTTTTATTGCCAAGGGGAAAACTGCGCGAACCCGTTGCGGCTGTGAACAGGGCAGACGCCATCGTTTATACGCGTTCAGATGGCATGCTCAAATGGACTCATCCAGAGAACGGATTTCTCAAAACAAAGCCCGTCTTTAAATCCATCCATAGACCAATGTTGTACAAAGTGATCCCTGCCGGGGCCAAGGAATCAAAAGAACTCCCCTATGTCTTGACACCTATATCGAACGATGCTGTGGGCGGATTCACCGTCTATGCCTTCGCAGGGATAGCCAATAATGCCGAGTTCAAGCAGACCATTGAATCCTTAGGAATGCAGGTGTATGGATTCAGATCCTTTTCTGATCATCATATGTACTCAGAAAGAGAACTGGAGCAGATTGCTTCTGAAATGCAGCTGAGTGGAGCACAGTGGTTGATTACCACTGAAAAGGATTATTACCGGATACACACACGCTTGAAATTGCCACATCGCATCCTGGTCGTTGGCATTGAAATTTGTTTCGGAGAACATACACATGAATTCGACAATTTTGTCATCAGCCGGTTGTATAGTCGCTTCGAATCGGAAGTATAAAAGCGTCTAATATTTTTGTCTAAGCAGGAAAAAAGTATTAACCAAGAAACAATTTACTGATCCTCAACCAAGGGGCCCTGAAAATGAATTTTAGAGTTGAGCATTATCGGATTATCCTGTCACGCATTGCGGCGGTCATTGCCTTGTTTTTTTTGGTCAGCACACAGAGCTATTGGGAAGGAAGAAGCATAGCAGTCACTTCCTCATTGTTTTTTATAGGCATTGTTTTTGTTGGTATCGCTTCATTGGGAAGAATGTGGTGTTCTCTTTATATTGCCGGTTACAAAGATAACCGATTGGTAAAGGAAGGACCATACTCCCTTTGCCGCAATCCATTGTATTTTTTTAGCATGATAGGGGTTGTGGGGATAGGATGTGCTACGGAAACCTTTTCTTTTCCGATTTTTTTCATCGTTCTATTTTCACTTTATTATCCATTCGTGATAAGGAGCGAAGAGAGGCGTCTAAAGAAACTTTTTGGGATTGAGTTTGAAGAGTACGCTAAACGGATCCCACCCTTTTTCCCAAAGTTCTCGGCCTTTTTTGAACCAGAAAAATATTTGGTGAAGCCGGCAAAATACCGCTATCATATTTACAGTGCCATATGGTTTGTTTGGTTTGTTGGGATACTTGAGATTATTCGGGGACTGAAAGCAATTGGATTGTTTGCATCTTTATGGGCTTTATATTGATCTTGATATTGCAGTTGGTCAATCGCAACAGAGTTGATTCTAACACAAAACAATTTCTTGCGAGGAAGAGGTTCCAGGAGGGAAATTATTAAACAGATCGTTATTATAAGGAGCAACTATTCGGCTTTTGGCGGCGTTGAGCGCGTTGCCCTTAGTCTGATCAACGGGTTGCTGCAAAAAGGGGTTCATGTCACCCTTTTAACGTTGCCGGGCCAAAGATGGCCGGTGGACGAAAAGAACCTAAAGATTGTTCAGGTGGGAATCGGTCGTGGAAATCGCCTGCTGCAGGCCTGGTCTTTCAATCATGGGGTGAACGCCTATCTTCAGGGTTGCACGGTGGCCACTATATTATCTTTAGACAAGGTGACCGGTTTCACACATCTGCATGCCGGCGGTGGTACCCATAAGACGTTTCTAAACCTAAGACGGCGTTATTCGAGCGCAATTGGGCACCTTCTCAGGTGCATCAGCCCCTTCCATCACTATTTACTCCATGTCGAAAAAATTGGGTTCCAAAGTCCAAAACTCGTAAGGGTAAGATGTAATTCGCAGATGGTTAAAGAAGATGTGCAACGGGAATACGGTGTGCCTGCCGAGAAATTGGTCGTCATTCATAGCGGTATTCGCTGGAAGGCAATGAGCAATTCGTTTGCCGACAAGGAACGGTTAACTCAGGCGCTTTGCCAAAAGCATTCTATCGACCCAACCTGGAAGTCGCTATTGTTTTTGGGCAGTGGGTTCGATCGAAAAGGCCTCGATATTGCAATCAAGGGGCTTTCGTTAATGCCTCCTGCGTATCATTTAATCGTTGTTGGGAAAGGCACCACGCGTGATTATATACGCTTAGCCAGCCGGATAGGAGTGGGCCGGCGTGTCCATTTTTTGGGTCCGCAGCCCGATGGATGGCGCTATGCCGCTTTTTGCAAGGCGATGGTCCTTCCTTCCCAGTATGACCCCTTCGGCGGTGCTGCCGCAGAGGGCCATGCGATGGGGGTCCCTGTTCTTGTAAGCGACAAAACCGGATATGCCGATTGGATCGTAAATGGTGTCAATGGCGTAATCATTCCCACCCCCATGGCACATCCACAAATCAGGGCGGCTTTTGAGGATCTGCATGTCTTGATCGAAAAACCCTTGTGGACGCCTGAAATGCTGAGAGAGCATGCTCGGCAAGTGGATGATGACCTGATACTAGAGAAGCTGCTTCGAGAATTTATTTCCTGAAGTGGTGCCAAAATTGTTTCTAATGGTTCTTCAGCTGCAAAAGCATCAGATTACCAGTGTCTTTGTGGTGCCATTGGCCTAGAATGGTGAAGTCCTGTTGATAGGGCGCCGATGTCAGGTCCATGTCTTTTTGGGGCCATTGATTTTCTTCGAAGAATAGATAGCGGGTGCCGCTAGTTTGCATATTCTCAATAAGTTTTTCATAGCTTTTAGGGATTTTTTTGAGCAGATTCTTTGCGCAAAGCGGTCCAGGGTAATTGCGATGAGCATAGAAGAAAACCCATTCGTATACGGTTGAGTGGACACCTGCAATCTTTGCTATCTGACCAGGTTCCTTTTGGCTTGCGATGATTTCACCGGCCTGGCGGTAAACAATTTTATCTTCATGGTTGGCCCGTATGTTTTTTCCTAAGCCGAATGCCAAAATAAATGCCACGACCCAAACGGGTGCCATAAATGGCCTAAGGCGGCATTTTGTTCTTAGAAAAGAAAGTGCATTTTCAATACCAAAACCAAAGAGCAGAAAACTTGGAAAAATTAAAATGGATAGAAATCGATTGTAGATGAGCCAGGTTTGCAGCAAGTGTAAATATAGCACCCCAACACCGAAGGAAAACAGCAGGACAAAGTAACCGAGATGCCCATCCCGGGTCGGCCTGCCACGGATGCCGATAAACCCGAGAAAAAAAAGCAGCGCGTAAGGATAAAAAAAGCCTTCCAGAATCGTGTTCAATATTATCGCGGAAGGCACTATCCAGACGACATTGCGAACGCCACGCAAGAACTCGCCAAAAGCAAGCGGGTATTCTTTAGATAAGGCCTTTAACTGATCGCGGACCTCTTTGTACTGAGAGGTAAATTGGGTCAGTTCATTACGGACTTTATCGGTCCGATAAATCGACTCATGGGAACGTTCCGAAAACTGAGTGCTGGCCAAAAGCAGAAGGAATGCCAAAAGGAGGGGGAGAGAGAAGAAAAAAAACCTCTGCATTCGTTGATCGGATTTGCGAATCAATAGATAAACGCAAGATGCCGGTATAAATACGGCACCTTCAATGCGGGTCCAGGCCGACAATATGAAAAGGCAGCAACTGAAAACCAAATCTGTTCGGCATCTGTTGAACGTTCTGGCATCCATGCTGTGTATAAACAAGAACATGCCGCTGCATACCAAAAACCAGAAGACTGGATCTCTGACGATATCTGCACTACGGCTGACAAGAAAGGGAATGAGCGCATACACAAGCAACGTAGCAGCAGTGATTGTTTTATCAAAGAAACGTCTAAGAAGAAAATAAAGCGGAAAGAGCGTCGCAAAGCTAAAGAGTAGAGAGATAAACCGGCCTGCGATAACCCAGTCCCTGAAGACGCCAAATGCTGCAGCGATCAAGAAAGGCAACGGGGATATATATTTGATGTGGCAGTTGGTCAGAGAATGCCACTCGTTATAAAAAAGGGCGCGTGCCTGATGGATGTAATGGATGCCGTCGGGATTAATGATATAAGTGTTTAAGCAGGCAAAGAGCCGGACGCCAAATGAAAGTAGAAACACCCAGAAGACAGGCTCTTTTACAATTTTAAGAATGTTCTTACGATTCATCATTTTTCCAGTTTGAAAACGGCACGAACACCGCGGTCTGTCGCAAATCCCAGGAACTCAATTTTGGCAAATTGCAGATTTTCTTTGAGAATGTGTTGAAGTTTTTCAAGCGATCTTACGCGGCTAGGTGAATTATCTTCAAAGTAACATACCTTGCAACTGTAGGCGTTGATGATATCCCACAGGTTCTGTTTTTTGACGTGAGACCAGATTGAAAGAACGAACACATATTCAAACGGAGCAGGGCCGATGATCGCTTTCAAGGCCTCAACGCCATCGTTTATGTCGAAGGAATATAATGATACGTCGATGTGGTTTTGGATGAAGTGTTTGTTCATGGCGTCGATAACATCTTTGCGATGATCGATGCCAATGGCGCGGACGGCGCCACGCTTTTTGGCATCAACGCAGATTCTGCCGATGTTGCAGCCGATATCCAGAACCGAACTGTTGTCAAAACGATCCGGAATCTTCATCACTTCATATCGATGGTTCATATCTCTGCCGCGTGGATTCGAATCATCCAGTGACTGATAGAATTTGCCGTCCCAGCTGGTTTCAATGGCCTTTGAAAGTTCTTTTTCATTGTTATTCGCTGTTTTTGGCGTGGCATCCAATCCTATTATTCGCTCCAGACGGAAAGCAATGTCCAGTTTGGTAATAAGGCCTGGAGACTTTTGCTTGCGTTTCAGATCCCTTTTTATATGAATCGACAGGAACGGCCTTTGGAGTTCTTCGTCGATCAGTTTAAGCACAATATGCCGGATGATATAGTGCGCCAAAAAGATATCCAACACCTGATTCGTCAATTTGGCATCGATGGCGTTTAAAACTTGCAGTGTAAATTTTTTCACCTCGCGAGTTGCCGATCTGTCGATATCCTCATGCAGACGGCCCATTTCAAAATCGATGTGAAAGACTTTGCCATGGGAGATAATAAGGTTGCGCAGGTTGGCATCATAATGGATGAGGCGGTGGTTCTGCTCGAAAATAGCAATGCAATGTCTCTGGTACATTTCCTTATAGATATGGGCAACGGCTGCCAGCTTTTCATCTAAAGTGCGCCCAGGATTGGTCAAGAAATGATCAAGACGCTCCCCCGGAATGGGGGCCATGCTGATCGCCGGAAGTTCACTCTGAACATGGTCGGGCAACTCACGAAGTTCTGGAACGCTATATCCCCTTTCATGCCAGAGCACAAGGCAGCTGCATTCAAATTTCCGTCGTTCAACAGGTGGGCAATATTCTATCGGAATTTCCTGACCGATGGCCCTCAGGAACCTGTATTTGAACATTTTAAAGTTGAGCGGCTTATGAAGATAGGTTTTGATAACCCTATCATCGGATGGATCATTTGTTATATTGGTAATCATATTGCCTTGCGGGCTAGAACGGTGGATTGCATCGAATTTCTTCATGCTCCTCCTAATCGATGGGCCCGGAGTGGCATTTGCCTTTCATTGAAAAGAGCCCTATGGGAGATGTCTAAAGGGTTAAGTCACGTTCATCTACTGAATTAGGGCGGCCAACCGGTATTCGAATTCAATTTTGGGGCTGTTTTGGAAGGATTGGGTTTGACGAAAAACCCTTTCCCCTTTGTGTTCCCCATATCGCTGAATCAGACGTTGTTTTCGTTTATCTTCTCCCAGATAAACCTCCAGCAGCACATCGGCTCGGGTGATGCGTGATTCGGGGTTTGACTTTACATAAAATCTGACCCGTTTTTTTCGACAATAGCGAAAAAATGGTTGCAAGTCATCAATCCCCTTACAGGGGTTTACATACTTCCGGCGAAAAAAAAAGAGCGTATCGACACTCATACAATCGTCGTCGATCATCGCAATTTCTTTAGGCCTGAAGGGGCCGAATCCTTTTTTACGTATCAATTTTCCCAATGTTGTTTTTCCAACCCCTTTATTTCCAGTGATGCACACAATGGCATAATCCTTCTGCACGAGGACTTTCTGGATCAATTCGGCCAGCTCATCGAACTTATCAGGGCTGATTCCGAAATAGGAGACCGTTTGACCGTTATTATTCTTAATTTTGATCACTCTTACTCACCTTGAGCCAGTTCATCCACTTGTTTCATCTGAGTTAAAGTTTACTGATGGAGCTGGTTATTTTTTAAACTTGCACTGTCAAGCGCTTCTATCCTGTCTATGTGCGCTTCGACGGCGGTCAGCACCTGTTCGACACTCAATTCTTCCAGACAGCGAGAATGACCACGGCCATTGCATCCCTTTTGGCCACAAAAGATGCATGGCAGGTGTTTATGTACTATACGATTGTGACCTCCAAGCGGCGCCCAGACGCCGGCTTTACCGGGCCCGAAAATAGTCACGCAAGGCGTTGCAACGGCCGCACTGATATGCCCCACCGCACTATCCATGCCGATTGAGAGAATACATTGTTTGACAATCGCCGCCAGAACGCTCAGATTCGTTTCACCGGCCAGATTAATCGCACGGTCGCCGCCACACTTATCGATGATGGTTTGGGCACGCTCGCGTTCCGATGATGCACCAAGGACCAGAGCAACTTTATCGGTTCCGCTTGTCAGACGCTGAACCAGGGTGGCTGTTTTCTCAAGAGGCCACTCTTTATATCGCCATAAGGCAAAAGGGTGCACGGCGATAAGTCGCCTGTTTGAGTCGATATTGAGACCCGCCAATAAACGATTGGCCTTGTCCGTCGACTCCTCAGGCACTACTATCTCCGGTTGTCGATGAAAAACAAGAATTCCGCACTCGGTGAGTAAGCTTTGATAATATAAGGATTGATGGAGGTTCGGGTCTGGCATAAAGGGTTTGAGATGGGTGAAGACCCAACTGCGCCAGAAGGTCTCCTTGGTCGAGTAATAGCCGACGCGGATGGGCGCGCCGGATAAGCGGGCTAAGACAGCGCCTCTTGTACTCGCTCTTAAATCGATAGCAAGATCAAATTTAAGGTAGCGCAACCTTTTAAAAAAGGCAATGTGATACTTAATGGCGGCCGCAGGGCTCTGGTCGGTCTTCTCGATGGCGATCCCAATATCGGCCCAAGGGCAAATGTCGATGAGCTCCTTGGCTTTTTCACGGACGGCAACGGCCACTAAAGCTTTAGGAAAATTTTCTTTTAGCGCACGAATACATGGCAAACTTACAACAACATCGCCGATGTCTCCTAACTGGATCAGCAGTATTGCCTTTATACTATGCTCAGATAGCCATAAAGGTTTACCCTTAAGCCACATGCTGTTTAATCCTCTTCGGCCTTTTGCTCTTCCAGTTCAGGCATACCATGGTGAATAATCTCCCAGCATTTGGCGTATTTCATAAAAGAACCGCCGGCATTTAGCAAGGAGATAATCAGCCCATCAAAGCCACACAAAAAACCCATTTTTAAGACATAGACAGTAAAAAACATCCAGGCGCCATGCAGGATGGGTGACCAGAAATGGACGTTTTCCTTTCGGGAGGCCATCTCCTGGGCGGCTAAGGTCGAATAGCGCTGGAGCTTTTCGATCATTTCCGCATAACTGCGAAAACTGAAATGGTCCATATGAAGAGATAGCTGCTCTATATGCCCATCGGTGATCCAGCGTTCGTGAACCGTATGGGGACTGAATGCTCCCCGGTCACGCCTCACAAGGCGGACGACCTTATCGGGCCACCACCCGCAATGGCGTATCCAGCGGCCATGGAGATAGTTTCTTCGCAGCAAGCCAAAGGCTGCGATATCCTCGTTTGCCTCAGATAAGCTTTGTGTGATCTGGGTGGCTGTCGATGCCGGCAGGCGTTCATCGGCATCCAGGATAAGGACCCAATCATGGCTGCACCGGTCGACGGCATACTGCTTCTGATGTGAAAAACTAGTAAAGGGATGCTCATACACCTTGCAGCCCAATGCCCGGGCGGTTTCCTGGGTGCTATCGGCGCTTCCGGAATCGACCACAACGATTTCATCTGCAAAACGGACGCTTTTCAGGCACTCGGCAATCCGGTCAGCTTCGTTGAGGGTGATAATAGCAACTGAAATTTGAGCAGCTTTACTCATTCCCCTGGGTCCTATATGGAAGTAAGCGGTTTGTTGCCATCTGATCCATTGAGGGGTGCCGGCTTGATTTGCTGCAGTCCTTGGGCGCATAGAAAAGTATCCGCAGCTTTGGCTTGCGCCAGCAAAAAATCATTGACGGCCAATTGAGTACGATCGTTTTCTGGATGCCAAAGGTGAAAACAGATGGCTGAAAACGAATGCATTTTGCGTTTTAGACCATATTTGTATAGGCGAACAACCATTTCAGAATCTTCCCGGCCCCAACCTTGAAATGCTTCATTGAATCCATTGACCGCATACACGTCTCTTCGAAAGATGGCCACATTGCAAAAGCGGGTTCCTCCCAGGCGTGTATTGACCGTCGGTGGAAACCAAACCCATCGTATTAAGTGATGGCGATTGCCCAGATGCCTTGAAAAAAGAAATCGAAACCGGTGGTCAGAGATGGTTTGGTAAGAAAATCGCTCAGACCATGCTTGGTCTACCAAAATGCGTTTCCCCTGAACGAAAAAACCGTGACCGGCGAGACGTTCGTGGTCCGCTATGAAATGGGCGTCGGGTATGCAATCGCCGTCCAGGAAAATAACATAATCGCCGGTACATTCCCGCAGGGCCGCATTGCGAATTTTAGCCAGACGAAAGCCCTCATCTGGCTGCCAAATGTGTTTGGTGGGAACGTGATATCGTCGCTTAAATTCCTCGACGCAATGACGCGTGCTATCGGAGGATCCGTCATCGGCAACGAGGATTTCATCAGGCAGACGTGCCTGTTGGTACAAGCCTTCGAGAACTTTTGAGAGCGCCTCAGGCCGGTTGTAAGTTGAGACGATGACACTGATCTTCATGGCGTTGTTCGTCCTTGTTCTTGTTTGCCGTGATCGATGCCAACACGAAGAGTTGAGATCATATCCTCAACCACGCTTATTACTTTTTCGGCAGTTATCGATGACATGCAGCTTTCAGGAAACAAACAGCGCCGTTTGAAACAGGGCTGGCAATGCCGGTCGTCTTGGATCACCCGGTGGCCTTGACCATAAGGACCGGTGCGCCAGGGGGCTGTGGGACCGAACAGGGCGATAATGGGCGTACTTACTGCGGCCGCAATATGCATGGGGCCGGTATCTGTGGTGATCACCAGGCAGGCTTGCTTCAGGAGCGCCGCAAGGGTCAATAAATCGGTCTTGCCGGCCAGGTTGGGCGCCTGGGTGCGCATCCGTGCACAGATATTTTCGAGGTAAGCTTTATCGTCAGTGCCGCCGGTAAAGACAACGGACAAACCTAAGTCGGATTGAAGATGATCGGCCACACGGGCAAACCCGTCTACGGACCACAGTTTACTTTCCCATTGGGCCATCGGGTTGATGGCGACAAACGGTACATCCGCATTTCTGCCGAATTCAGATTGCAGCCGTGCGACATTGCGGTGATGATCAACTGTTATCGGCAGGTTGTACTCGACCTGCTTGGTTCTGAGGCTTATGGCTTCAAGCATCATGAGGTTGCGGTCCAGGGCGTGAATCTCCATGCTGACAGCGGGAACGCGTTTGTTCAATACCAGATAACTGTGCTCTTGGTGTTCCAATCCCCGACCAAAGCCGATTTTTCGCCTTGCGCGGGTCAAAGCGATTAAAACTGCTCCTTTTAGCGATGCCTGAAAGTCTAAGACGATGTCATAACGTCGCCGTCTCAATAGAGCGATGAAATCAACTATCTCGATCAAATGCTGACGGCGTTGGCTGGTTTTTAGGCCCTTGAGCCATGTTTTGCGTCGCGACACCAATACTTCATCCAGCGCCGGATGGCCGAGGACCAATTCGGCAGCGGCTTCTTCAACGAGCCACGTGATGTGTGCGCTTGGAAAATGGTGTCGAAGCGCGTTGAGCGCCGGCAAGGTATGCACCACATCACCGATGGCACTGAGCTTTACAATTAGGATGCGCAAGCGGGGCGCCGTCATGTCCGCTCCTGTGAAATTTTCAACAGCGTCAGTGCCTCTGCAAATACCATTTCTTCGCTGACAGCCGTCATGCAGCGGTGGTCGACGATGGGGCAGTGGGGTTTGAGACAGGGGCTGAGGTAACAGGCTTCTTTGACTTGTACCAGACGGCTGTTCGAATTGCACGGGCCTGTGGCCCTTGGATCCGTGGGGCCGATCACGACAACCTGAAGCCTGTTTAGTGCCGCTGCGACATGCATCAGTCCGGAATCGTTGGTAATGAACAGGTCGCACTGTCCGATGAGCGCCATTGCCCGCCTCAAGGTGGTCTGGCCGCTGAGGTCGATACACCCTTGGCCGATCTCCGTGGCCAGGTGTTGTCCCAAATCCGCTTCGTCAGGTCCCCCGAAGATCAATATTCCTGCATCGAGTTCGCGAATAAGCCGTTGCCCCAAAAGTGTATACCGTTCGGGCAGCCATCGCTTGGCAGTGCCAAAGGTTGCCCCTGGGTTAAGTCCAATCAGCAGACGACCGGCGGAAGGCAACTTTTGTTTTAAGAGTCGCCGGGCCGCGTTTATTTCCGCATCAGATAGAAAAAGAGTTAATCGGCGTCCATGCAAAGCCAGTCCCGCTCCGGATACCAAGCCGAGGTAATAATCCACAAGATGACCCCGTTTGAGTGGTCTCCAGGAACGCACCCGGTGATTGAGCAGTGCGGTACGTGCATCTGTAGTGAAGCCAACGCGGTGCGGGATGCCGGCTAAAAAAGCCAACAGGGCCGCCTCGAAAGCATTTTGAAAAAGGATTGCCAGGTCAAATCGACGTTTGCGGATATCCGTGGCCAAGCGCCATAAACCGGCCAGGCCGCTGTGGCGGTCCTGGGTGGCATAAATCATGATCTCATCTATGTCCGGGCTGTTCTCAAATACCGGCACCACCCATGGCTTGGCCAGCAGGGTGATATGGGCATGGGGGAAGTTTTTCCGTATGGCATGCAACGCCGGGGTGGTCATGATGGCGTCACCCACCCAATTGGCCGAGCGGACCAGGATGCGTTCTACGTTAACAAAACGGTGATGGCTCATAGATTCCGATTCCAGATGCAGTTATTGTATATCGCGGCGGTCAACGCTTTGGCCAGGGTGCGTAGGGGCGGGTTTTCCAGCGTTGATGCACCCAGAACCACTGATCGGGAAATTTTGTGGCGTACCGTTCAATAACCTGATTGTACATCTGTGTATTGAGTTCCACATCCTTGGTGGCATCACCGGTCCGGATGGTAGGCAGTTCCGGACCGAAGACGGCATGAAACCCTCTTCCGGTACGTATCAAAAAAGCCGGCAGGACCGGCGCATCGCTTTTAAGGGCCAGCAGCGCCATGCCTGTATTGGTGCAGGCTCTGTGATGGAAGAAATCTACAAAAACACCCTCATACCAGTCTACGTTCTGGTCCATCAGCATGGCTACCGGGTAGCCGTTTTTTAAACTTTTATAGATCTGACGCATGGCACCCCGGCGGGTGGGGATGGGGATACCACCAAATCGCCCTCGGTTCTCTTTGAAGAGACGATCCAAAAACGGCGTGTCCAGCGGTCGATAGACGATGCGAACGGGTATATTGACCAGATGTCCGACGATGGGCAATAATTCCCAATTGGCGAAATGGGCGACCAGAATAAGAACACCTTTCCCTTTTGCCATGGCCTTGTGATAGTCATCGAGACCCGAGATGGTGAAAAAATCGCTTAGACGCTCTTCATCCAGACGCATCGACCAGCCAACCTCAAAAACAATATGAAAGAGATTTTCGAAAACCCGTCTGGCGATGGATCGGATTTGCCCAGGAGACAACCGGTCTCCCAGTGCCATCTGGAGATTGTTGAGGGCGATCTGGCGATGCTTGGCATCGATGGCAAATAATAGCCATCCCATCCATGCCGCACACCTTTCACGCAGCCGGACAGGAAATCGACCCAAGAAACGCAGCAGCCATCGGACGATGAAATAAAGTAGCTGATCGTGCATAAATTCCTATCCATTATTCATGGATCTATACCGTTGTGCCTCCATTGCCCTTTCTGTCTATAGGAAAGATCACCCCCGCACAACAGGTGCGTGTTGTTAAAATTCCACCACATTTTCACTATGACGACACCGTAAAAAGTCCAATATCTGCGTTGCGCTCATCCCGTCGTCCTTGCGACGTACGCTAAGTACGCCTCAGGACACGGAATTTCGCGCACCTTGATCTTGAACCTTTTACGGCGCCGTCTGGCAACGACTTTTTACGAATCCATCAACTATCGATCGATTCAGTTTTCCCCATACACCGGCATCTGGACCCGAGCCAATCTTCATCTCACTTAAACAGGGCCTGCCGCCCCGGCACCATTGGGGGCGAATTGCATTTCGTATAGCTTGGCATATTCACCTTTTGCAGCTAAGAGCGTTTCATGGGTGCCTTGCTCGACGATGTGCCCTCCCACAATGACAACGATATGGTCGGCCTTGGCTATGGTGGACAGCCGGTGAGCGATGACAAATGTGGTGCGACCCTTCATCAGGTTTTCCAGCGCTTTTTGAACCAGTGCCTCGGCTTCCGTGTCCAAGGAGGAGGTGGCCTCGTCCAAGATGAGGATCGGTGCATTTTTGAGCAGCGCTCTGGCAATACAGAGGCGCTGCTTCTCACCGCCGGAGAGCCGGCTGCCCAACTCGCCGATCATCGTGTCATAGCCATTGGGAAACCGCTGTATGAAATCTTGGGCAAAGGCAGCTTTGGCAGCCTCCTCAATGGCCGTGACGGTCGCCTGGGGATTGCCATAGGCGATATTGTCGCGTACGGTTTCGTTGAAAAGAATGGGTTCTTGGGTAACGATAGCAATCTCTTTTCTGAGATCCGCTACGCGATACTCCCGGATATCCTTGCCATCGAGATAGATTCGTCCGGCGATGACATCGAAAAACCGCGGTATGAGATTGACCAGGGTCGTCTTGCCGCCGCCGCTCATACCCACCAGTGCCAAAACCTGACCGTGCGGCACCCGCAAGTCGATGCCGTTGAGAACGGGCCGGTCGCCATAGCTGAAATGTACCTTTTCGAATCGCACTTCGTGTGGACCAGGTTCTATGGGGCAAGGTGTTGCAGGATCCTGTATTTCGGATTCGGTCTCGATGATATCGAAGACCCGGTCGGTGGCGGCCAACCCCTGCTGGATCGCGTTGTTCAGGTTGATCAATTTTCTGGCCGGATCGTACAGCAGCAGAACGCAAGCCAAAAAGCTCATAAAGGTGCCTGGTGTGGTCTTGCCTTCGATGACCTCCCATCCGCCATACCAGATGACGAAGGCGATGCCCAGGCCACCGAAAAACTCCATTAGCGGCGAAGAGAGCGAGCGCACGATAACGCCTTTGATTTCAAGCTGGAACAAGTCTTGGGTCCTGCCGAAGAAGCGCTGTTTTTCATGTTGCTCCATACCGAAAGCCTTGACGATTTTGTTTCCCGCAAACGTCTCGTGTAAAAAAGAATTAAGGTCGGCCATCGCCTGTTGGCACCCGGTGCTTACATTTCTGACTTTTTTCCCCAGAATATAAACCGGCCAGAAGGCTGCCGGCAGCACGGTAAAAGCCAAGATGGCAAGGCGCCAGTTCTGGTAAAAAATCACCGCCGTCAAGCCGATAATGGTTGAGGCATCCCGCATAGAGCTTGTGACGGCGGTGGAGACCATGGCTTTGAGGATATTTACATCGTTGGTGATACGGGACATGAGCGTGCCGGTACGCTCCTTCTGGAAAAAAGAGAGCGGCAGATCTTGAATGCGGTCATAGAGTTGATTGCGCAAACGGCGAATGATATCCTGCCCTACATAGTTCATGAAATACTCTTGGCCATAACTGCCCAGGCCTTTCATCAGGTAAACGGCTACGACAAGAAGAGGCAGGAGCAGCAGCCTTGTGGTGTCCTTGTTGATGAAGATATCGTCGATCACCGGCTTGATCAGGTAGCCCATGGCGGTGGTGGTACCCGATATCATCAGGCTGCAACAGCCAGCCAACACGAGACGCCCGACGTTTTTCTTGATCAGGGCAAGGATATGACGATGGCGTTCTTTGAATGTTATTTTGAAAAAGGGTTTCACGCGCATTTCCTTTTTATCACTCATCACTCAAAATTTGTGGATGTTACAGTGCCGTGTATTTAACCCATAGGGAAGAATTTGTAAACGTAGCTGTCAAAATGGCATGGGTGTATTCAAATGGCCCAGTGAAAATCAAGGGCCACCCTTTAGGATATCCATTGCCAATCAATACAAGGCATTATATAAAAGTGGAACATTCGAATCTGCATAGCCTGATGCCCATCGCCATCTGCCGGCAGAAGGGCATATGCTTTTCAAACAGCGTATTAGGGATAATGTGACGAAAATGCCATATAAAGAAATCGACCTGTCGTCCATAAAAACTTATCAAGCATCGGCTCGGGCGTCCAAGATGACGACAGCGCTGGAGGGCAAGCCGCCGACGCGCGGGATGCGTTTTCGTGATTTTTTAGAAGGCCTGCCGGCGGTTTTGAAAGCCGGTGATCTTAAGGCCATTGCCCGGGCTGTCGTGCATGCCAGGCAAAGAGGGAAACCGGTTATCGCCATGCTGGGCGGCCATGTGATCAAGACCGGATGCAGTCCGATTCTATCCGATCTTGCGCAAAACGGTTTTATCACCCATTTTGCATCCAATGGCAGCGCTGCAGTGCACGATACAGAACTGGCCTGCTGCGGTCACACCTCGGAAGATGTGGCCGCCCACCTAGAGGATGGCTCCTTTGGCATGGCGGCCGATACAGCCGGGTTGATTAATGAGGCAGCCCAGCGCGCGGTGATTACCGGAGAGGGATTCGGTGAGGCGGTGGGGGCCTTGCTGGTGGCCCAAAAAGCCCCCCATGTCAAGCGTGCTCTTTTGGCCCGCTGCTACGAGTTGAACATTCCCTACACCCTTCATGTTGCACTGGGTACGGATATCGTCCACCAACATCCCACGGCCAGCGGCGCTGCCATCGGCGAATCTTCGTTGCGGGATTTTAGAATTTTGGCCGCCACGGTTTCCCGATTGGGGCAGGGAGGGGTGGTGCTAAACCTTGGCAGTGCGGTGATCATGCCCGAGGTTTTTTTAAAGGCACTGTCCGTGGCGCGCAATATCACCCAAGGGCTCAAAGGGTTTACCACGGCAAATTTCGATATGATTCAACACTACCGGCCGACGGTGAATGTTGTTCAGCGACCGGTCATGAGCAGCGGTCGAGGGTACGCCATCACCGGCCACCATGAAATTATGATTCCCTTGTTAGCGGCGACCATCTATGAGTATGCATGATGAATACGCATGGCTTATGCTTATTTGATGATCCCGGTGGTGACAGGGTTATATGCATCCATTGTACGACCTTTTTACGGCCTTTCAGAATAAGCACATGGGCCGATGGAAAATAAGGAGCAACCATGTTCATATCGGTTCTTGAAAGACATCTTGAATGTTTCCGCCAGTTGCCGAAAATGGCGTCGGCGATAGAACACATCGGCGACCGTCTGGCACAGGTGATCGCAGGGGGCAATCAGATTCTCATTTGCGGCAATGGGGGTTCGGCGAGCGACGCACAGCACTTTGCCGCTGAGCTGATCGGCCGGTTCGAGCAGGAGCGTTCGGCCTGGCCGGCTGTGGCCTTAACCACCGACACTTCGATTTTGACCGCCGTGGGAAACGATTACGGATTTTCAGACGTGTTTGCCCGCCAGGTTCAAGGGCTCGGCAAGGCCGGTGATGCCCTGATCTGCATATCCACTTCCGGCAACTCCAGCAACGTGATTCGGGCCTTGGAACTGGCCAAGGATCGAGGCATGTATACGGTTGGATTGCTCGGCAAGGACGGTGGCGCTCTCAAACCGGCTGCTGATTCGGCCATTGTCATTGCCGATACCGCTACCGCGAGGATACAAGAAGCCCATATTTTTATACTTCATTTCTGGGCCATGATAATTGAACAACACATGACCGCTGAGAAAGGCATATGATTGCGGGGATAGGAAGTTCCATGCAGGATAAACGCATGCTGTTTCAAGGAGCAGATATATTGGTGATCGGCGATATCATGCTTGACCGATACGTGTGGGGTCAGGTCAAACGTATATCCCCCGAGGCGCCGGTTCCCGTTGTGCAGCTGCAGCGAACCACCGAGACGCTGGGAGGTGCAGGTAATGTGGCATCCAACCTGGCATCGCTGAATTGTCGGGTGACCGTGATAGGGGTGTGCGGTGCCGATGCCGCCGCTCGGGCATTGAGGGCACTCGTTTCATCTAAAGGCATTCTCGATGGTCTCGTGGTGGACCCGACTCGTCCGACGACCACCAAAACACGCATTATGGCCCATAAGCAGCAGATCCTGAGGTTGGATGAGGAGCATGTGCAACCGTTGACAGTGGAAGTCAGCCAGGCCATTCGCGATGCTTTGTCCGAGCAGATAGACTCTATTAGCGCCGTCATTCTGTCGGATTATGGCAAAGGGGTTTTCAGCGACCCCACATTTGTTAAGGAACTGATTCACATCTGTCGGGGCTGGGGGGTTCCCGTATTGGTAGATCCCAAGGGGACGGATTGGCAGCGTTATCGCGGTGCATCGGGTATCACACCAAATACGGCCGAATTGGAATCGGTTGTGGGCGTGCCTCTGGAATCTGATGAGGCCCGTTTGATGGCTGCGGCCAAGGAGACACAACAACGCTATCATTTGGATTGGCTGCTGGTCACGCGCGGTGCACAAGGCATGTGCCTGATCGATACTGATAAGGAGCCACTGCTGATCCCGGCCCAAGCTCGCGAGGTCTATGACGTTTCCGGTGCTGGCGACACGGTGATCGCCACCTTAGCAGCGGCACTGGCGGTCGGATCTTCATTGGCCGAAGCGGCCCGAACCGCCAATCAAGCCGCCGGCATTGTGGTCGGCAAGCTGGGTACCCAGCCCATCCTGGCCTCTGAGTTGTCGGTGGCCCTTCAGTTCAACGATCAACGCCGTTACTATCCATACTCGGCCGCCAAGATGACCGATCTGGACGCCGCATTGGCCAAGGTGGCGGAGTGGCGCGCAACTGGCACCCGGATTGTATTTACCAATGGTTGTTTCGATCTGCTCCATCCCGGGCATATCAGCTTGCTCTACAAATCCCACTCGTTGGGTGACCGGCTGGTGGTGGGTCTCAATACCGACGCTTCCATCAAGCGTCTTAAGGGCAGTGGCCGGCCGATTTTGTGCGAGCAGGACCGCGCCGCCATGCTGGGAGCTTTGGAGTGTGTGGATCTGGTCGTTCCATTCGGTGAGGATACCCCCATTGAACTCATCAAAGTGATCCGGCCGGATATTTTGGTGAAAGGGTCGGATTATGCTCCCGACCAGGTGGTGGGCAAAGAGTTGGTGGAGTCCTATGGCGGGTGCGTCAAACTCGTGGACCTGGTCGAAGGTTACAGTACCACGCACTTGACCCAGAAGGTTATTTCAGAGTTTCAAAATAGCAGCTGCAAGCCAAAGCCATCTGATAGATAGAGCCCCCGCATCAAAAACGACGCCAGTTTTGCCATAATCCACCAGGTTGATTACATATAGTGGTTTGCCGATTTGAAGTTTCTTATCGATTATTTAATTAATTGAATTAGTTAAGATCTTCCCGGACACCTTACCGAAAAAATAGTTTGGAACTCGGTGTAGGGGCGGCATAGCCGGGGGGACCATAAAATCCCCCCGGCTATGGCGGCCCGGTCGCTCTCTCGGTTATAATCGTTGTTGCCCAACAACCAACCGTAACCGAAAGGAGCCGACCATGACCGCCAAATCCAAATTACCACAGAAACGATTGACCTTGCTACAGCTTGCCGAAAAGCTCGGAAACGTATCCAAGGCGTGCCAGATGCACAAAGTCTCTCGAAGCCAATTTTATGAATATAAACGAGCCTTTCAGCTCCACGGGCTGGACGGTCTCATAGACAAGCCGCCGATCCCGGGATCGCATCCAAACGAACTGACCGATGAAGTGAAACAAAAGATCATCGATCTGTCCTTAAAGCATCCAGCTTATGGCCAGCAGCGCATTGCCGACCAGCTGGCCCTTGAAGGGATCTGCGTGTGTGCCACCTCGGTGCGCAATCTATGGATCAAACAGGATCTGGAAACGCGCTACAAACGTTTGCTGCGCCTTGAAGAGGTACATGCTGAAAAAGGCTTTGAACCGACCGAGCCGCAAATCCGGCTGATTGAAAAGGCCAATCCGTGTTTCAAGGAACGTCATGTGGAAAGCGGCTATCCTGGCCAATTGCTGTGCCAAAACACCTTCTATGTCGGCCGCTTAAAAGGCGTTGGCCGCATTTACCTGCAAGCGGTGATCGATACCTATGGCAGCTTCGGCTTTGCCAAGCTGTATACCAGCAAGCGCCCGAAGACGGCCGTGGACGTGCTTTATGACCGCGTCCTGCCTTTTTACCAGCAACATGGGCTGCCCATCGAAGCGATCCTGACCGACAATGGCACCGAGTACAAGGGCCGGCCGATGATCCACCTGTATGAAATCTTTTTGGAATTCAACGACATCTAACACCGCACCAACAAAGTGGCAACCCCCAGGACCAAAGGCTTTGTCGAACGGTTTAACCGCACATTGCTCGATGAGTTTTTTAGATCCTGCTTTCGTAAAAAGCTCTATGAGTCGGTGCAGGCCCTTCAAACAGATCTGGATGCTTGGCTGCACCACTACAACTATGAGCGGCCCCACCGTGGCTATCGTAACCTGGGGCGCAGACCATTTGAAACCATTGAAAACGGAAAAATAAAACGAGAAAAACTGATGGAGAAAGCCGCTTAAAATTCTCCTCCCGAGAGAGTGAATTGTTCGGGAAGATTTTGACTTTTACAAATTAATACTTTTTTAACAGCTGCTCAAAGTAGGCAATGGTTTTTTTCAGCCCCTCATCCAGACCGACCACCGGTTGCCAATTAAACTCCTTCCGGGCCAGTGCGATGTCGGGTTTGCGTTGACGCGGATCGTCCTGGGGCAAGGGTTTGTATATCACATCGGAAGCGCTGCCCGTCAGCTCGATCACCTTACGGGCCAGTTCCATAATAGTGAATTCGGCCGGGTTGCCCAGGTTGACCGGCCCGATCAACTCATCGGAAGAATTCATCAACCGGATCAATCCCTCGACCAAGTCATCGACATAACAAAATGAGCGGGTCTGTTGCCCCTGACCGAAAACGGAGATCGGCTCGTTTTTAAGGGCCTGCATGATGAAGTTGGAAACAACCCGGCCGTCGTTGGGGTGCATACGGGGACCATAGGTGTTGAAGATGCGCGCTACTTTGATTTTCAAGCGGTGCTGCCGGTAATAGTCGAAAAAAAGTGTCTCGGCGCAGCGCTTGCCCTCATCGTAGCACGAGCGGATGCCGATGGGATTGACGCGTCCCCAATAGGATTCCGGCTGTGGATGCACCTCCGGGTCCCCGTAAACTTCACTGGTAGAGGCCTGCAGAATCCTGGCCTTCACCCGTTTGGCCAATCCGAGCATATTGATGGCCCCGTGGACACTGGTTTTGGTAGTCTGGACCGGGTCGAACTGGTAGTGGATGGGTGAGGCCGGGCAGGCCATGTTGTATATCTCGTCCACTTCGAGGTAGAGTGGAAAAGTCACATCATGCCGGATGAATTCGAAATCGGGATGATTCAGCAAATGGCGGATGTTGCGTTTGGTGCCCGTGAAGCAGTTGTCCACACACAATACATCATGGCCATGTTCGAGCAGCCGCTCGCAAAGGTGGGACCCGAGAAATCCACAACCCCCGGTGACCATGATCCGTTTGTATAGATGCATCTACTTCCCCTTTTCTGCTGGAGGTATCATTTGTTCTGTCCAACTGCCTTGTAACCGTTTTTCACCCTGAAGTCCATGTCTCCCGGCGGTGTTTGGTGCTTGTGCATATTCTATGATAAAAAGCAGAATACTTGGGTGTATCGCTTGGTGGTTGCACTTTTGATTGAAGTATGGAAAATAACGCTTCCATCAACCTACGAGGAGGAGGGACCATGGCCATCGATCAACATTTGCTGGAACTCCTGGTTTGCCCGCAGTGCAAGAGTGAGATCCGTTTGAATGCCAAAGGGGACGGACTGATTTGCGATGCGTGCAAGTTGGTTTACGAAATCCGGGACGATATTCCGATCATGCTCATCGAAGAAGCCAAACCATTGTCCGAAACCGCGTCATGAAATATATTATTTAATGGTTTTTTGTGCCGCCGACCGGTTGCCTTACTTTAAAAGCCTTTTTCAGCGGGAGGAAATGTTGCCATGAGCCTGCCGCAGCCGCCTCAACCGGCCAAGCTGACCGTTGGCCTGCTTTTGAAGGAGCAGTCCCTGGTGCCGGAACTGGCCGCGGCACTAGAGGCTGAATTTGGCGACATAGACATGGTGAGTCCGTGGTTTCCTTTTGAATATACCAAATATTATGCGCCGGAAATGGGGCAACCCTTGCAACGCCGCGTGCTCGTCTTCGAGGAATTGATCCAACAGCAGGCGCTGGCCAGAATCAAGCTGACGACCAACCGCATTGAAGCTTGTTATGCGCGTGACGGCAAACGACAGGCCAACCTCGATCCCGGGTATTTGCTGTATGAGCGATTCGTTCTGGCCACCGGTAAAAACTACACACATCGTATATATATAGGTGAACAGATTTACGCGGATCTGACCCTGATTTATCAACAGGGCGAATACCGTGCGTTGCCCTGGACCTATCCGGATTATGCGGACACCCAGATGCGGCTGTTTCTACTGAAGGTCCGTCAAAAATACGGAGCCGATTTGAACCGATACCAGGCGAGTCTACGGCTCGGACAATAAAAGCCCAGCTTAACTCGATCCTTGACACCACCCAAACGAGAGCGAGATTTTATGCTCAAAAGCATGACCGCGTATGCCGGTGCTGAAAAATCCCAGGGAGAACTGACCGCCAATGTCGAAATGCGTTCCTACAACAGCCGCCATCTGGATCTGGCCGTTCGAATGCCGCACGGCTATGCGGTTTTAGAGGAAAAGGTCAAGGGCAAGATCGCCACCACGCTGGTGCGTGGCCGTGTTGAAGTGCGCATTTGGGTCAAGGACATTTCCGAACAAGCTTGTGCATTCGAGGTGGACAGCGCCAAGGCCAAGGCCTTTCATGCGGCCGTAACGCGTCTGAAGAGCGAATTGAATCTGGCCGGAGCGTTGTCGGTGGATCGTCTCATCGATGTCAGCGGGATTATCCAACCTGTGGAAGATTGCACCGCCACCGATGTCGCCTGGCCGCTGATCGAAGGCGCCCTGTCGGAAGCCCTGGCCTCCCTGGATCAGATGCGGCTGCAGGAGGGCAATCACATCGGCGAGGATTTCGCCCAGCGTCTGGAGTTGATTGAAGCACACCTGGACGAGATCGAAAAAGAGGCGGCAGGGCTGCCGGCTCTTTATCGTGATAAACTGACATCCCGTATCGAATCCCTGACCCAGGGGATGGTGGAGCTGGATCCGGTTCGCATCGCCCAGGAGGTGGCCATAATGGCTGACCGCAGTGACATCTCCGAGGAGATCGTGCGTGCGCGCAGTCATATGTTGCAGTTCCGGGCCCTGGTGAATGGGCCGGAACCGGCCGGCCGGCAACTCAATTTTCTGTTGCAGGAATTCAATCGGGAATTTAATACCATGGGATCCAAAATCGGACAGGCCGACCTGGCCCATTCCATAGTGGCCGTCAAGGCGGAGATCGAAAAACTGCGCGAACAGGTGCAAAATATCGAATAGGCCTTGCACGAGAGGGAAAAAGAGGGGCGGATGGAAAAGAACCTGCTCAATATCGGATTCGGCAATACCGTGGTGGCCGAGAGGGTGGTGGCCATCGTTTCACCCAACTCGTCGCCCATGAAACGGCTCAAAGACGAGGCCCGGGACGACCACCACCTGATCGATGCCACACATGGCCGGCGCACCCGTTCGATCATCATCATGGACAGCAACCATATCGTACTGTCGGCCATCCAGGCCGAGACCATTTCCCAGCGTTACGAAATGCTCAAAGAGGCCGAAGAGTAACTGACGATGCGGACATCGACCGACACAGATTCCCACGCCCAGACCACCCGTTCAGGAAGACTCTTCATCGTCTCGGCCCCTTCCGGCGCGGGCAAGACGACCTTGTGCGGCGTGGTCAGGCGCCATTTTAAAGACCTGGCCTATTCCATATCCTCCACCACGCGCGATCCAAGACCGGGCGAGCGTGATGGTATCGACTATTTTTTCGTGAGTCGGGAAGTATTTGAAGATGGGATCGCACAGGGCCGTTGGGCGGAGTGGGCCGAGGTGCACGGCAATCTATATGGCACGTCGGCCCAATGGATCTCCCAAGCCTTGTCTGAGGGCAGGGATATTCTTCTGGATATTGACGTTCAGGGGGCCCGCCAGCTGCTCACCCATTTCCCGGATGCGGTCTCTATCTTCATTTGTCCCCCCTCGATGGGCGAGTTGGAACGGCGTTTGAGACAACGGGGGGGTGACGATGATGCCACCATCGCCGTGCGGCTGCGCAATGCCCAAAACGAAATGGATCAGAAGGCCATGTATCGACACGTCCTGGTCAATGACGATTTGGACCAGGCCAAATCCGAACTCCTTGCAATAATTGACAGTTACCGATCCTTGGCTTGAAAAACCAGCGCCTTCACTTAAGTTATACCGTAAAACAGGGATCGGATGACAGGCGAATGGATCGTATTTAATGGATGTGCTTTATGGATACCATCCGGTCCTGGAAGCGCTGCGGGCGCGAAGGCGCCGGATCAGAAGGGTTTGTCTCGGGAAGGGCAAAGGCGCCCCGCGCAGGCAGGCCTTAGCCGATGCGGCCGGTCAGGCGGGGGTCGCGGTCGAATGGATGGCCGCCCAGCAGATCACGGCCATGGTAGGCCACCCGCGCCACCAGGACGTGTGTGCCCAGGCGTCCCCCTATCCGGTGCTGACACTCGAAGCGCTTATGGCGGAGACCGCCGAGGTGACCCGGCCGGCATGGCTGTTGCTGCTCGATCAGGTGGTTGACCCGCAGAATTTGGGTGCCATGGCAAGGACGGCCCACTGTGCGGGCATGCAGGGGATCGTCATACCCAAGGATCGTTCGGCGCCGCCATCGGCTGCGGCCAGTAAGGCCTCGGCAGGCGCATTGGAGCACATGCGCATTGCTTATGTGACCAATCTGGTGGATGTTATGGTGAGATTGAAAGAAAATGGTATGTGGGTGGCCGGTGCGGATCGAGATGGTGACCATTTTATTTTCGATGCCGATCTGTCGGGAGCTTTGGCCATCGTCATTGGTGGTGAAGAAAAAGGGTTGCGTCCGCTGGTTCGGAAACATTGCGATTTCATCGTCTCCATTCCGCAGACCGGTCCTGTCGGTTCCCTGAATGCTTCCGCGGCGGCCGCCGTTATCATCTACGAATCCTTTCGGCAGCGTTTCGCCGCATCGCGGCGAGGTGTTTGAGCATTCGTTTAAACGCCAGATTCAAACTATTTTCTGTCCAGGAATAAACCAACAGCACGGCGATAGAGGAGGTCGACGATCAATATGGAAAACAGCCAACCTCAGAAGATAAAACTGAAGGCAGATGGTACACTCGATGTTCCCGAGACCCCGATTATCCCCTTCATCGAAGGCGACGGCATCGGACGCGACATCTGGCCCGCCACCCGACTCGTCTTGGACAAAGCCATCGATGCGGCCTACGGCGGCCGGCGCAGAATCGAGTGGCATGAATTGCTCGTGGGGGAGAAGGGTTTTCATGAAACCGGCGAATGGCTTTCGGAGGAGGCCCTGGCGACGATTCAGGATCATGTCGTTGCGATCAAAGGGCCGATGACGACGCCCATCGGCACCGGCATCCGCAGCCTAAATGTTGCCATCCGGCAGAAGCTCGATCTTTATGCCTGCGTGCGCCCGGTTCGTTATATTCATCCGGTGCCGAGTCCGATGAAATCACCGGAAAAGATCGACATGGTCGTGTTCCGGGAGAACACCGAGGACCTGTATGCCGGCATCGAATGGCAGGCAGGCAGCGATGAGGCGCGCAAGGTGATCGACTTTTTAAATTCCCAGATGGGAACGGAGCTTTCGGGCATGACCGGCATCGGGATCAAGCCGATCAGCGAAAAGAACACCAAGCGGCTGGTTGCCATGGCGATTGCCTATGCCGTCGAACAGGGGCGAAGCAGCGTGACCCTGATGCACAAAGGCAATATCATGAAATTTACCGAGGGTGCTTTCAGCGGCTGGGGCTACGAAGTCGCCAGGGAGCGGTTCGCCGGGCAAACCATTACCGAGGCGGATCTTTACGACAAGCATGGTGGTCAACGTCCCGAAGGCAAGGTGGTCATAAAGGATCGCATCGCCGATATGTTGTTCCAGCAGGTGCTGCTGCGGCCCGACGAGTTCGATGTCATCGCCACCCCCAATCTCAACGGAGATTATATTTCTGACGCGCTGGCAGCCCAGGTCGGTGGGCTCGGTATGGCGCCGGGAGCCAACATCGGCGACACCTGCGCGGTATTCGAGGCCACCCACGGCACGGCCCCCAAGTATGCCGGTCTGGACAAAATCAATCCGAGTTCCCTGATCCTGTCGGGCGCGATGATGCTTGATCACATGGGCTGGAAGGAGTCCGCTGACAAGGTCAGGACGGCACTGCAGTCCACCGTAAAAGACGGGATCGTGACATACGATTTGGCACGACAGATCCAGGGTGCCAAGGAGGTCAAGTGCTCGGCGTTTGCAAAGGCGATCACCGAACATCTATAGGACCTGTGGATTTCGATTCGAGGTTCTTACCGCCTGACGGCGGGCTTGCGTCGCTTTCCAAAGGCCTTGGCCACGCGTGTCGCAACCTGGTCCACACCTTGGGCGAAGCGCTCTTTCCGGCGACCTGCTTTGGCTGCGGCCAGCTGTTTGGTTTGCCACGCCCGGCATCCGGGAATCTCCTGGAGGTCTGCAATGACAGTGCCGATGAGCCTTCGATCCCCGGAGCCTTGCGCGCCTACTTGTGCAAGGCCTGTTTGTCCCGTTACGAGGCGCTGGTTTCGCCGCTTTGCCCGCGGTGCGGCGTTCCCTTCGCGTCGTCTCAAGCCGTCGACCATGTATGTGCAGAATGCCAGGTTCACGCACCTTCGTACGTCATGGCGAGGGCCAGCAGTGTGTATAATGAAGTATTGAAAACCATGATCCATCATTTCAAATATGGCGGACGCGAAAACCTGGCCAGACCTCTGGGGCGGATGATGTGGCGAACCTTATGTGAAAACTGGCAGCCCGATCAGATCGATCGGGTCGTCCCCGTGCCCCTGCACCCCAGCCGTTTGCGACAGAGGGGATTCAATCAGGCATACGCCCTGGTTCGCGAATGGCAAGGGTTGGCCGCCCATATCGATTGGCGCCTTTCGGGCGATTGGTTGGCCCCCGACCTGCTGGAACGCCGTCGCCCCACCCAGCACCAGACCGGTCTGGACAAGGGGCAGCGACTGGACAATCTTTCCGATGCGTTCGGCGTGGCCAAAAGGCGGTCCATCAGCGGTCTGAAGATCCTGCTCGTGGATGATGTCATGACGACCGGTGCGACCGTTGAGGCATGCAGTCGAGAGCTGCTTGACGCAGGTGCGCTCGAGGTGCATGTGCTCGCCGCGGCCCGGGCGTTACGATAGGCGGACGCGATGTCCTGGGTCCAACGCCATGGGTTGAGATATCTGCAGTTCGCGCAACTTGGCGCGATTCCAGGATTATGGCACGGCATCTTCACGCGCCGATGCCTGGACGGACGGGACGGCTTTCCATCCGATTTTAATATCGGATTGAATGTCGGCGATTCGAGTGCGAAGGTCCATCGTAACCGGCATCGCATGTTGGCGGTTGCGGGATGTCGAACCGCCGTTTTTGCACGGCAAGTCCACGGTCATCAGGTGGCCCTCTGGCAACGCCCCGAGGCGGACCATCCGACCGGGCAGGGTCGTGATGTGGTTTACCTGGAAGGCGATGCCCTGGTGACCGACCAGCCCGGGGTGGCGCTGGTCATTCAGACCGCTGATTGCCAAAGCGTGCTGTTGGCCGATGCGGAACGGGGCGTGATCGCCAATGTACACTCCGGATGGCGGGGAAGTATTGCCGACATCGTGGGGCGCACCGTTGGCGCCATGGTTTCGCAGTTCGGCTGTCTGCCCGAGAACATTGTGGCCGGTATCGGTCCCTCACTGGGGCCTTGTTGTGCCGAGTTCATCAACTACCGTGATGAGATCCCGCCTGTGTACTGGCGCTATCGAGGGGCGGGTGATCGTTTCGACTGCTGGCGTTTGAGCATCGATCAGTTGGTCAACGCCGGCGTGCCGGATCGTCAGATTTCGTTGTCGAACATCTGCACGCGATGCAATACATCCACCTTTTTCTCGTATCGGGGGGAGGCGGGCAGGGCCGGCCGGTTTGCATCGTTAATCCTGATGCAGAATCGAGTCAGAGAATCCAACGTAAGGGAACCAGAATGATCCAGCAGCAAGTAACCGTATTATGGAATCAACCCGTGGGACCCGGATGTTACCGCATGGGATTGGCGTGCACCGGCGGATACGAGGCGGCCGTGCCAGGCCAATTTGTCATGCTCCAGGTCGAACCGGGATTGACCCCGTTATTGAGACGCCCGTTTTCGATATTTGCGCTCATCGGAGACAGGGATCGTCCCAAGGGCATCGAATTGCTTTACAAGGCGGTCGGTAAAGGCACCCTCAAGATGGCCAGCCTCGAACCAGGCCAGCGCGTCGATCTCCTCGGTCCACTTGGGCGGGGGTTCAGGGTGAGCGTCGGTGAGGCACCGCAAATTTGCCTGGTCGCCGGTGGCATGGGGGTGGCACCGATTCATTTTCTGGCAAGCCATCTCAAACAGTCAGGGGTCGATATAACCGGTTGCAGACTTTTTCTTGGCGGCCGGTCCCGAGACGATGTGTTGTGCCGGGATGAATTTGTCGCCATGGGGATCCCGGTGACGGTGACCACCGACGATGGCAGCAGTGGGCAACAGTGCTTGATCACCGATCCACTGGAGGCCGCAGTGCAAAAAAAAGCACCGGATATGATTTTCGCCTGCGGACCTCACGGTATGTTGCATTGCCTTGCCGGCATGGCCAAACGTTATCATGTGGCCTGCCAGCTCTCCATGGAAACGATGATGGCCTGCGGGATGGGGGCTTGTCTTGGATGCGCCGTGCCGACGGCCGAGAGCGGTGAAGGGTACCGCCACGTGTGTGTCGACGGACCCGTCTTCGATGTGGGCGAAGTGCAATGGTAGGCGACCTTTTCAGGGGGCGTGCCGGCCATGATCTCTATCCTGTTAAAGAACATGCACGGCATCGGCCACCTGTTCTACCCACGCCGGGTTTAATGAATCGTATTCAGTTAGAATCCCTGCTTATGGGCAATTATGCATTGACTTGGATCGTCGGCTGTGTTAGGTGCTCGATCTTTAGATACGCTGTGAAAACAGCTTCCCAACACCGCTCTTTCGTATGAAAAAAGAAACGCGGCGCTACATACAAGAGCTGGCTTATTTCAGCACCATCGGGCTTTCTGTAGCGTTATCCATTTTCATCGGTCTGGCCATTGGCGTCTATCTTGATCGGCGTTGGGACACATCACCATGGCTGACCCTCATTTTTATCGGACTTGGGATCGCGGCAGGCTATAAGAATCTTGGCCTTGCCATAAAGAAGAGCCGCAAATTGTAAATGTGACCCTGGCGAGGGAGCACCTTGGAAATTCAGCAGCGGATCATCCGATTCATCAGACGGACAAACTGGATCCTGTTTGCCGTTGCCAGCCTGGCTGGCATCTTGCTCGCGCCGGCGCAATTTGCGTGGGGGATCATTGCAGGCGGTGCCATTGTCACCATAAACTTCCACCTGCTGGCCAGAACCTTGAAAAGTGCGTTGACCCCGCCACACCTTTCGTCACACAACGTGATCCTTGCCAAATACTATGTCCGTTTCATTATCAGCGGCATCATAATTTTTATTCTCATTCGACAGCATTGGGTCAGCCCCCTGGGGCTGTTTGTTGGTTTGTCTGTCGTGGTCGCCAGTATCACCCTGGCCACGCTCATCGAGGTTAAGCGACTGATTTGCAAGGAGGCGATTTAAGGATGGAGCATCCCTATCTATTTTTCGTGAAATTATTCGAGCTTTTCGGTGAGGGCGCCGGCCATTTCGCACACCAATACCCCTATGTCGTCTACTCTTGGGTATTGATGGCCTTCTTGATTATCGTGGGTTGGTTGGCTGGCAAGGGCGTTCAACTGATACCCGGCAAACTGCAGAATCTCCTGGAACTGGTGGTTTCGGGAATCGAAGACTTCATGGTCGAAACCATCGGGGAAGAGGGGCGTTGGCTCTTACCGCTGGCGGCCACGGTATTTATCTATATTTTTATCGGCAACCTGATCGGTATCATTCCCGGTTTTTTCCCGCCCACCGCCAATCTGAACACAACTGCTTCTTGCGCCTTGACGGTGGTCATTTTCACCCATGTGATCGGTGTCAAATATCACGGTGCGGCCTACATCAAACATTTCCTCGGGCCGGTATGGTGGATGTCGCCGCTGATCTTCATTATCGAGATCATCGGCCACATGGCACGTATCCTGTCGCTCTCTTTCCGTCTCTTCGGCAATATGATGGGGCATGAGATCGTGCTGGCGATTCTCTTCGGCCTGGCCGGCGCCTTCTTTGCACCGCTGCCCATCATGGCCTTGGGCATCTTCGTGGCATTCGTCCAGGGATTCGTCTTTTTCCTGTTGTCGATCATCTACTTTCAAGGTGCCATGGAACACGCCCACTAATTAGGGATATCTGCGAATCTATGCCTAGTAAAGGCATTGAATAAGTTTGGGTTAATGGAAGAAGCCCATTTATAACTAACACTTCACAAGGAGGTAGTTGAACACATGGAAGCTCAAGCATTGCAATTCTTTATCGCTTGCGTCACCGCCGCTGGTTTCGGTATTGCCATTGCCGCTTTCGGTTGTGGCATCGCCCAGGGCCTTGGCCTGAAATCCGCCGTTGAGGGAATCGCCCGCAACCCCGAGTCTTCAGGTAAAGTGACCGTTACCCTGCTGATCGGTCTGGCCATGATCGAGTCTCTGTGTATTTACTCGCTGGTCGTCGCCCTGATTCTGATCTACGCACATCCCCAGGCCGGGGCCATTGCAAAGATTTTCGGCGCCTAATCCGACACAGGTTCCACACTCACAAGATCCAACAAAAGGGGCATTCTCCGAATCTATGAAGGAGGATGCCCCTTTTTCATTTTCAGGACGTTTTTCAGGAAGTGGCCCGTATGTGATCCATTCAGCATTGCAATCTCTTCCGGAGTCCCTGTTCCCAGGACATAGCCGCCACCTTCGCCGCCTTCGGGACCCAAATCGATAATGTGGTCCGCCGATTTGATCACATCCAGATTGTGTTCGATCACGATAACGGTGTTGCCGTTGTCTACGAGCCGGTTGAGCACCACCAGCAGCTTGTTGATGTCGTCCATGTGCAATCCGGTGGTGGGCTCGTCAAGGATGTAGACTGTTCTGCCCGTGCTTCGTTTGCTGAGCTCTCTAGACAGTTTGATGCGTTGGGCCTCACCTCCGGAAAGGGTCGTGGCGGATTGCCCCAATTGAATGTATCCCAGCCCCACATCCACCAACGTTTGCAGCTTTTCGCGGATGGCCGCAAAATTTCTGAAAAAATCGAGTGCCTGGTTGATCGTGAGATTCAAGACTTCCGCGATGTTTTTGCCCTTATAGCGGATTTCCAGTGTCTCGCGGTTGTAGCGTTGGCCGTGGCAGATATCACATGGGACGTATATGTCCGGCAGAAAATGCATTTCTATTTTAATAATGCCGTCGCCATGGCAGGCCTCGCAACGTCCCCCTTTAACGTTAAAACTGAATCTGGACGGTTTGTAACCACGCGCTCTAGACTCTGCGGTTTTTGAAAAGAGATCACGCACAAAGGAGAACAATCCCGTGTAGGTTCCCGGATTGGATCGCGGTGTACGACCGATGGGAGATTGGTCAATATTAATGACTTTATCAATCTGGTCCATTCCCGCAATTCGGTTAAATCTGCCGGCTGCGATACGGCTCTGGCGCAAGCGCTGTGCCAGTGCGTGATGCAAGGTGTCGATGACCAGGCTGGACTTGCCTGATCCCGAGACGCCCGTCACACAAGTGAAGCAACCGAGAGGAAAGCGAACCGTGATGTTCTTCAGGTTATTTTGATTGGCACCGTCAATGATGATGGCCTGGCCGTTCCCCTTTCTCCGGTTTTTGGGGATGGGAATTTTTTTTGCACCAGAAAGGTATTGACCCGTCAGTGAATCTTTGGACAGGGACAACTCCTGGGGTGGCCCGGCAAACACCACGCGGCCGCCTTGCACACCGGCGCCTGGTCCCATATCGACGACAAAGTCTGCGGATTCGATGGCCTCTTGATCATGTTCTACCAATAGAACCGTGTTCCCGATATCACGCATTCTCCTCAACGCTCCAAGAAGTCGGGCGTTATCGCGTTGGTGCAATCCGATACTCGGCTCGTCCAGTACATAGAGAACCCCCGTCAGTTTCGCTCCAATCTGAGTGGCCAAGCGGATCCGCTGGCTTTCGCCACCGGACAGGGTATGGGCGGCGCGATCCAGGGTCAAGTAGGAAAGGCCGACATGGGAAAGAAATTGCAGACGCTCCGTGATTTCCTTTACGATTTTTTCTGCGACAACCGCCTTCTTTCCCTCGAGTCGCAAAGATTGAAAAAAGTCGATCGTTTGATCTACGGAGAGCGCCGTGACCTGATGAATGGCATGGTTTTGAATCTTTACCGCCAGGCTTTCCGGCTTCAATCTTGCACCGTTGCAGACGGAGCATGGCAGGAAGGCCATGTAGGGTTGGAGTTCTTCGCGTATTTGGGCGGACTCTGTTTCGTGATAGCGACGTTGCAGTTGAGGGATGAGGCCTTCGAATGGCTTATTGTACAAATGCTGGCCGGAGTCGCGGTCCACGGAAAAGCGAATGACGATATCTCCACTCCCATAAAATAAGGCTTGCCGAAACGCCTCGGGCAGATCCTTGAAGGGCGTGTAAATATCCGTGTGGTACTGGCAGGTAAACGCCTCGAGGAATTCGGTAAAATATACCGATTGCCGGTTCGCCCACACGATGATCGCTCCGTTTCGTAACGATAGCTCCGGGTTGGGCACGATGAGCTGGGGATCGAACACCGAGCGGGTCCCAAGTCCATCACATGCCGGGCAAGCGCCCTGAGGAGAATTAAACGAAAAATCGGCCGGGGTGAAATCTGTATATGCCGTTCCACACTGATGGCAGGCCGATTTCTCATTGAAATGAAAAAGACGGCCATCATCTTGCGCGTTTCCCTTTTGGCAGAGGACCTCGGCACGACCCCCGGAAAGGGAGAGTGCAAGCTCGAGGGAATCTGCGAGTCGATTCGTGACGTTTTTATGAATAACCAAGCGATCGACAACGGCGTCGATCGAATGTTCCTTTTTTGGGGAGAGCTTACCAACGTCTTCAATGGGCATCATCTCACCATCGATACGAACCCGTGCAAAGCCTTCCCTTCTCAGCCGTTTTATAATGTCCGCATGAGAACCCTTTTTGTCGTTAACCAGCGGCGCCATGATGACCACGCGGCTCCCCTCGGAGAGGGTATTGAGTTCGTCCACCATTTGATCGATGCTTTGGGGTTGCACAGGGCGACCACACAGATGACAATGGGGTGTGCCTATGCGCGCATAGAGCAAGCGCAGATAATCGTAGATTTCGGTTACCGTCCCGACGGTGGACCTTGGATTGTGCCCAGCCGTCTTTTGCTCGATGGCGATGGCCGGCGACAAGCCTTCGATGAGATCCACATCCGGCTTTTCCAGGCGCTCCAAAAATTGACGTGCATAGGTGGAAAGAGATTCGACATAACGGCGTTGGCCTTCTGCATAGAGGGTATCAAAGGCCAGGGTGGATTTTCCGGATCCGGAAAGACCGGTAACCACGATGAGTTTTTCCCGCGGAAGGTCGAGATCGATGTTCTTTAGATTGTGCTGCCGCGCACCGCGGATCTTAATTGAGTTCATCGCTTTTGATAATGTCGACCAGTGATGCTGTAAACAACATTTCCGAAGGTTTATCAATTTTTTTAATATATGCAGGAAACGTGCGCAGTAAAGTATGCCGTTTCCGGTATTGCGGACAACTGCTCGAAATCCATTCGAATGTTTTTTTGAAGAAAATGGGGTTCGGTGGTGACCGATCTTTGTCTCGACAGGAAACCAGTGTTTTTGAAAAATGTAAAAAACCGGCGTAAAACAGAGGAAATCAAAGAACATCATTTGTCGGCGGTTTGTTTATAACTATGGATATGCTTAAAATGCTTAAAGAAAAACAAAAGGCAAAAGGGCGTCTATTTATAGACCTCTAACGTGTCAATTATAAAAATAAACAATATAAACAAATAAATAGATTACTGTGAGTAACGTGTTAGGATGGCGTGAGGAGACTTCAGGTCTTTCGGATTGACAGTGAATGGTCTCTGGCCTATTACGAATCCATACTTTTCAGGGATTTGACCTTTTCGAATAATCCGGAATATTTATAAAAACTGTCTGATTTTCTTGATGTTTGCCTGGCTGTTTGCGTTGGGACAGAGGTCGTGTTCAGCAAAACGAAGCGTATTTTGATGGGATTGTTTTTTGTACAGGGAAAACGGGAAAAGGTGATATGGAGAATATCTGGCAGAAGGTAAAGGCCGCGCTTACTGATCTTGTTCCAGTTCATGCCTACCGGATGTGGATTGAGCCCCTGACGCTCGGGACCATTGATCCTAATGTGTTACAGCTCAATTGTCCCAATGCTTTTTTCCGCAGGCGGGTGAAGGAGCATTTCGGTGAATTGATATGCCGGGAGCTGCAAAAGTTGACCGGCAGTGCCACGGAATTGAAGTTTGCTGTTACAGAGGGAGATCATGGCAAGGCAAATTTGACGGAGTTTCCCGAACAGCTCCCATTGCCCAACATTCATTGCCAGCCTCATTTCGGACGGCTGTTGCGCCAGGATTATACTTTCGATCAGTTTGTGGTCGGTAAGAATAATGAATTCGCCTATTCTGCAGCATTATCACTGGCCATGCGGAAATCCGCACAGCAGCATTCGCTTTTTCTTCTTTCAAAGACCGGTATGGGCAAGAGCCATCTGTCTCAAGCCATTGGTCATCAGATTTTGGCGGAATCCAAAGCTGAGCGAGTGTATTATATGACGGCCGAAGATTTTACCAACGAAATGGTATCTTCCTTCAAGAGCAATTCGGTTAGCAAATTCAAAGATAAATATCACCACGGATGCGACGTGCTGCTATTGGAGGATATCCACTATCTGAGTGGAAAAGAACGTACCCAGGTCGAGCTGGCGCATACGCTCGATTCACTATACAACGAGAATAAAAAGATTATTTTTTCAAGTTGTTGCTCTCCCTCGGATATTCCAAAACTCAACGAGAACCTTCGGTCTCGCCTGACATGCGGTTTGATTTCCAATATTGATCCTCCCGATTATAAGGTGCGTGTCAAGATTTTAAAAAAGTATGCCCGTGATAATGGCTGGGAAGTTCCAATCGAGGTCCTGGAATTTTTAGCATCAGAACTGACTCAGGACGTTCGACAGCTCAAAAGCGGTTTGGTGGGTGTTTCGGCCAAGGCTTCTTTGCTAGGCAACCCTATCGATATTGAAATGGCCGGCGATGTCGTGAAGAATATCGTACGGCAATCCCAATCGATTACGATCAACACAATCAAAAAACTCATCTGCAAATACTACAATATCAGTCAGAAGGATTTAGTGTCCCGTTCGCGAAAGCAAGCATTGGTGCGACCGCGCCAGGTTGCCATATATTTGGCACGTCGCTATACGGACCAGCCGTTACAAGTCATTGGAAAGAGTTTCAACCGATATCACGCCACGGCCCTGCATGCCATCGGAATGGTAGAGAAAGGGATTCGTCAAGGAGGGTTGATACAGCGGCATGTAGAGTATTTTTGCAAGCGTCTGGACAATGGAGATTATTAAGCGCCTTATTGAATCGTGCCGAACAGATCGTCGGCGATGGATAGATCTGACAATAACTCCATTTTAATGTTCTGCTCCTGTTCAATGGCGCAGCGGATTCTCAATGCACAATGTTTGGCGCAAAGGGCACTGGTCCTGTCGTAATCTCCGAAGCAGTCGAACTGATCATCGAAAACTGATGTGAAGCGTTGGCTTCTGCTCATTGCTCTCCCTTTATATTCAAAAGTCCCACCATTTCCTGGTGAACATGGCTATTTGTGGCCAATATCTGCCAATCTCCAATTTTATATGGATGGCCTTCGTAATTCGTCACTTTACCACCGGCTTCTTCGACGATACACAAGCCGGCCGCTGTATCCCAAGGCTTCAAATTTTCTTCCCAAAATCCTTCAAAACGGCCACATGCCACCCAGCAGAGATCCAGAGCGGCCGATCCGAGACGTCGTACGCCTTGGGCGGACTTGAGGCAACGCTCGAAAAGAGAGAGTGTCAGCCGGGGATCACGCGTCGTGATGGTATATGGGAAGCCGGTGACAAGCAGGCTGTCATTGAGGTTGCATGTCGGTGAAACGTGGATCGGATGGCCGTTTAGAAAGGCACCCTGGCCATGGGTGGCTAGGAAAAGTTCGCCGCTTTTGGGATTGAACACGAGACCCAGCAATATTTTTTCGTTTTGGGCGTAGGCTATGGAAACCGCATATACAGGAAGGTTATGGGCGTAATTGGTAGTCCCATCCAGTGGGTCGATGATCCACAGGTCGGGTCCACCTTTTCCAGAATTGCCGCTTTCTTCCGCTAATATGTCGTGATTGGGGAAAACATCGCGAATCGTTGCAATGATGCTCTGTTCCGCTTCCAAGTCCGCTTCGGTCACCAGGTCGATAGCACCTTTTTTGGCCAGCTGCTTGACCTGGCCGAAATGGCTGTTCAGTATTTTGCCGGCGCGGTATGCCGCCCGTATGGCGATTCGCTTAATTTTGTCTAAATCCATAAGGTCGGCACTTTATCCATTTTGGCATTTGGTTGTCAAGCTTCAAAGGGCAGAAGCAGGGATTATAACTGAATGCAATTCGTTAAACCCGGCGTGGGTGGAACAGGTGGCCGATGCCACACGCCATGCGGTCAAGTGCCGGTAGAATGCACGGCGAGCGACCCAGAAACTCCCCCCGGCCTGCGCCGGGGTCAAGCAGTCTGGGACGCTCGTCCGCCGTTTGCATTAAACCGGCTCTAATACCGCAGGCTCACCTGCCCCACCCCGCCTACCATCTCCGTTGCCATTGGAATTTTTTGTCAAAAAACTTTTGGAAAGCACGCCCTTCAGGCTGAATCACGTTCATTTAGAGCTGCTGGAGCAGAAGGCTCATGAATTGTATAGCGCAATGGGGCGGGCAAAGAGAGGGAGCGTCAACTGTTCCGAACGGAACAGTTGTCTGCATCATTAATGATGGCGGCCATTTTTTCGATCAACGGGAGCAGTGTTGCTCGATTGCGCGCACAGATCGGAATCCCGTTCAAGCGTTCCGCCCATAAGGATAAATCGGCCTCTGAAACCAGATCCATTTTATTGAGAGCGCGCACCTGAGGGATGTGATTCAATTCGAGCTCATTGAGAATCTTTTCCACGGCTCGAATTTGTTCGAGGTGGCGTGGATTGCTGACATCAATAACGTGCAAAAGAAGGTCAGCACTTTCCAACTCCTCCAGGGTAGCTCGAAACGCGGTCATCAGATCCTTTGGAAGATTGCGGATAAATCCAACCGTATCGGTGATGAGCACCTCTACGTCTTTGGGGAAACGTAATCGCCTGCTGGAGGGGTCCAAAGTGGCGAAGAGACGGCTTTCGGCCAGTACTTCACTATGGGTGAGGGTGTTGAGAAGGGTTGATTTTCCTGCGTTGGTATAGCCGATGATGGAGATGATCGGAACACCTTTCTGTTCTCGTTTTTGCCGCTGCTGTTTACGGTGTTTTTGGACCTCGAGCAAGGCTTTTTCCAGTTGGTTGATGCGATCGCGAACACGTCGGCGGTTTATTTCCAGCTTGGTTTCTCCTGGTCCTCTTCCGCCTATACCACCCGTCAGGCGCGACATAGCGGTATTTTTGGTGACTAGACGTGGCAGCAGGTATTTCAATTGGGCCAATTCTACTTGCAGTTTCCCCTCTCTGCTGCGTGCACGCTGGGCGAAAATGTCCAGGATCAATTGGGTTCGATCGATGACTTTGGTTTCGATCTGATCAGTAATGGTTTTGATCTGGGATGGATTCAAATCCTGGTCGAAAATGAGCAGTGATGCACCCAACTGGGAGGTTTGTATTGCCAGCTCTTTCAACTTGCCTTGCCCCATGAGAGTGCGCGAATCGATTTGTTTGCGCAGCTGCAGGATGGTATCGACCACTTCGATGTTGGCCGAACGGCATAGCTCTTTCAGCTCTTCCAGTGAGTCGACCGCGATTTTACGGGGCGCCGCAGTCACGCTGAAGAGAAGTGCCCGTTCGATTCCGGTCGCAGCCTGTGTGCGGACCCCTGCCGTGGTCATTTCATGTTCCAGAGCTAGGATCAGGTCCAGGCACCCGATAGAAAGCTGGTTGGGCAGCAAATCCTCTCTGATCTGGTAAGGGGCTTTCTGAAGGTCTTGTCCTGGAAGGATGTGGGCCCAATGAATCTTATGAGGGTATCCTTCTTCATTCAGCGAGATGGCGGCCATGGCATCGAGACGCAATAAGGCCAAATCGGTCAGGTCATCCTGATTCAAGGGGTTGGCTTTTAAATGCGTATGAATACATCGGACACCCCTCAAGCGGCCCGGGTTTGCCCTGTATTCCGACAGTTCGGGGATAAAAATGCCCTGTGCATCTCCCACCAGCACGTAGGCGACTTTGCCGCTTCGATTGATAAGCAAACCGATCTGACGCTGGATTTCATGGGAAAGCAATCCGATGTCGCGCGCCAGTTCGGGTGTGATCAAGAATTCGGGAGAGACACGTCTGCGGTAGAGGTTTTCCAAACGTTTGAGTTGTGCACTTTTCAGTCCCCGTGCGTTGCCCCATAATTTTTTCATGCCGGGTTCTCGAATCGTGTATAGGCACCCAGGAAGGTGAGGGGAACGACACCTGTCGGGCCATTGCGCTGCTTGGAGACAATGACCTCGGCCGTGCCGCGATTGGGATTGTTTTCGTCTTTATTGTATACTTCATCACGGTAGATAAAAGCAACCACGTCGGCATCTTGCTCCAATGCACCGGATTCCCTCAAATCTGAAAGTTGAGGGCGCTTGTCGCTTCGCTCTTCAAGTTTCCGATTGAGCTGTGACAAAGCCAGGACCGGAACATTCAACTCTTTGGCGAGAAGTTTGAGGGACCTGGAAATTTCTGATATTTCCAAATCGCGACGCTCTGTATCCTGGCGGCCCCTCATCAGTTGGAGGTAGTCGATCACTACCAGACCGAGGTCTTTATCCATCTTCAGACGTCGGCACTTGGTGCGAATGGATGTCGTTGAAATATCCGGGGAGTCATCGATGAAGATGGGCGCTTCTGAAAGGGACCCGGCGGCATCGGTGATACGGTGCCAGTCTTCAGGGTTGAGAAAACCGCTTCGGACGCGAGAGGAATCCACCCGGGCTTCGGAGCAGAGCATACGCATGGATAATTGCTCCTTAGACATTTCCAGAGAGAAGATGGCCACCGGTACATCACTTTCAAAAGCGGCATTGCGGGCAATATTGAGGGCCAGGGCGGTTTTGCCCATGGCCGGTCTGGCGGCCAGGATGATGAGGTCCGATCCCTGCAGCCCCGATGTCATATGATCCAGCCGTGTGAATCCGGTAGGGATGCCGGTGATCAGCGCCCGGTTTCCCTGGCGCTCTTCCAGTGCGTCGATATTGGCTTCAATGACCTTGCTGAGCGGATGAAAAGCCGCCCGATGTTTGTTCTCCGATATTTCAAACACAGCCCCTTCGGCAAAGTCGAGGACCTGATCGAAATCGCCGGCCTCTTCGTAGCAGCGCTGTGTGATTTCACCGGCCTTGGCGATAAGTCGGCGCAATGCCGATTTGTCCCTTACAATGCGCGCGTAGTGACTGACATTGATCGCCGACGGTACGGTATCTACGATTCGGGCCAGATAGGCAGCCCCACCCACTTTTTCAAGTTGGTTGGTGTCCCGCAAAATATTGGTCAGGGTAATCAGATCTACGGGTTCAGCCTTGGAGAATAGGGACGCGATGGCTGCGAATATGGCCTGATGCGCTGTACGATAAAAGTCTTCAGGGCGAAGAAGCTCAAGAACATCCAGAAGCGTACTGTTATCCAGCAAAATCGCACTGAGAATAGACTCTTCAGCCTCGATGCTTTGAGGCGGAAGCTTCTTCAGGGTTGGATCGTCAGATGTGTTTTTAGGATTTAATACCATTGAAGTGCCGACCGGGAACCGTTCAGCCGGTCGCTGCCGGGAGGTCGGAAAGCCTCGGCAACGACCGGCATAAAGGCGTACATTATTCGGGCACTACATGTACTGTGATTTCGGGTTTGACGCCTTTATAAACGCGAATCGGGATTTTAAAGGTGCCAACTGTTTTGATTGGTTCGGTCAGCATCATCATTCTCTTTTCAACGACAATGCCGTCTTTTGCCAAGGCGTTAATCACGTCTCTGGCGGTTACCGACCCATAGAGGCGATCGCCTTCATGCACCTTGGCCGCCACCTGACATTCAACACCTTCCAGGCGCTGGGCCATTTGTTGGGCCAATTCCCGCTCCTTAGCGATCTGGAGTTCGAATTTGGCTTTTTCATGAGCCAGTATGCTCCGGTATTGAGGGGTCGCTGGGACTGCTTTGCCTTGGGGCAGCAGGTAGTTGCGGGCATAACCGGGCGCCACCTTCACTTCGCTGCCGATGATGCCGAGCGAGTCTATCGTTTCTTTCAATATGACTTTCATCCAAAACCTCCATTGCCACTGCTGCGGCGATTACCATATTTCTTGATGAATTATTGGCCGATATACCCGACCTTAATCAAGAGTACCAACAAACGGCAGCAAGGCAATGGCCCGCGCGCGTTTGATCGCCAGCGTCAGGCTGCGTTGGTGCGATGCACATGTACCGGTAATCCTGCGGGGAATGATTTTTCCACGTTCGGTAATGAAATAACGCAGGGTTTTGGCATCCTTGTAGTCGATTTCAATTTTGCTGTCGGCACAGAAGCGGCACACTTTACGTCGATGATATACTCTACGTTTTCTCCTGACTACCGGCTTTTTTGCAGTTGTATTTCTCATGTGTCGCTCCTCTTAATTCTCAGGGGCAGGTTCATTGACCTGGTCGTTTTGTGCCACCTGGCTCTCCTTGTCGCCGGATGAACCGGCCACCTGCTGCTCGGATCCGGATTGGCCCTCATCGCTTACTGCAGCTTCCTGAGGAGTTCCTTCCTTCTCCTTGGCAGCCGCCAGATCGGCCAATATTTTTTCGGCATCTGCGTGTTGATCGATTTGAACCGTCAAATACTTCATGACACGGTCATCGATGCGGAAAAAACGTTCAATTTCGTCGACCACTTTCCCTGTTCCGCAATAATCCAGCAGGACATAATATCCGCGAGGCTTCTTTTTAATTTCGTAAGCCAGCTTTTTTACGCCCCAGTGGTTTTCCTGCAGGAAGACACCCTCTTGTTGGGGGATGGTTTCACGGGTTTTAGTGATTAGGGTGGTGCGGTCTTCTTCTGAGATGTCTGGATCAACAATAACAATCGTTTCGTACCGTCGCATAGAGCCTCCTTACGGATAATAAAGCCCCGATTTTTGTCGGAGCAAGGATAACGGCCATGTGTTTTAAAAATGGCATAAATAACACCATGGCATATTTAATGTCAAGGAATATACGCATGGCTCAACCCGCTGTATCGCCCGTATATTTACATTCCATTGAATCCAACCCGACTTCTGCCAGGTTCATTCGAAAAAAAGGGGGGCGATCCTGAGATCCCCCCCGTTTCATGTTTTTGGTGGGCCGTGTTGGAATCGAACCAACAACCTACTGATTAAGAGTCAGGTGCTCTGCCTAGTTGAGCTAACGGCCCGTTTTTCGTACCGGGGCTTGGTAACAGGTCTGACACCTGTTGTCAACGGTTTTCCGGAAGCCAATGGCGCTGCGGGTTATTGTTGCCAATGGCGCTCTTTTTCCTTGCGAGCCATTCGCCGTTGTTTTTTTCGATCCACTTGATCCCGGTGCTGTTGCCGCTTCCTGGCCTGCTGGGCAACCGGATCGGATAGAGGATCCATAAAAAAGCTGCCGGGCGTTTCGTTGCGTTGGCTCGCTTGCTGGGGACGAGCCCTTGCAGTATCTGGTTGTTCCTTTGGCAGTGGTGGGCCGCTGAAGGTGGCGGGTTCAATACGGTCAGCCAGATAAAGCCTTTCACCGAATTGGCGGAAAAACGAACCGGCGCTTGCGGCTTTGGCCGTTTGAACGGTGAGCAGGATCGGATCGTTATCTATTCTTTTTCCGATTCTCATGGCCATGGAAAGGTCGGTTGACAACAAGATGAATGGAAGGCCGGTAGGATGAATGCCGTTTTCATGCGTCCATCGGTATGCGCGACTCCGAATCGCCGTGTATAGAAGCTTGGGCAGTGTGTCAGGTACCATAAGAGCAGGCATGCAATCTCTTTGACAAGCACGGATCAACGGGCCGTTGATTTCAAGCTTGGCCGGCTGTGTCAGCAATAACAGCGTGTCAATGTGGGATTGACGGATGTGTTTCCATCCAACCTCTTCATGCAGGGCTTGAAGCAGCGACTTGATTTTGAAGTATCCTTCGGCATCGGGTAAAAGGCCAAATTCGTCCGGATGTCTGGAGAGCACATACAACAGGAATTTTTCAAGCTTGACGATCTCTTTCGGAACCATTGGCGTATCTTTCCCGGGTTGGATGTTGAGGTTCGATGGTCTGGGGATTCAGGACATTGCCTGAACGGCCATTTTTTTTTGTGGCTGTGCAGTGGTCCAACATATGGCGATGTCGCCTTGACCCCCATCACACGGTCTGATATTTTTGCGCTTCTTGTAAAGGATGTCAAACCTGCCAGGGAGATGCATCGAAACCGCAACAAGATTTCCGGCACTCTTCCAATGGATAATTGAAAGGAAAACCAATGAAGTACACCACCTCACAACGATTATTCGACCGGGCAAAGGAACTGATCCCCGGGGGCGTGAACAGCCCGGTCCGTGCCTGTCGTTCCGTAGGTGCCAATCCGCTTTTCATTCGTCGCGCAGAAGGCAGTCGAATATTCGATGTGGATGGCAATAGCTATATTGATTATGTCGGTTCCTGGGGTCCGATGATTTTGGGGCATCGTCACCCCGCCGTGATCGAGGCGTTGACCGCGGCCCTGACCAATGGCACCAGTTATGGTGCTCCGACCGAACTCGAAATCGAGATGGCCGAGCTGATCATCGATGCCGTGCCTTCGGTGGAGATGGTGCGTATGGTCAATTCCGGCACCGAGGCGACCATGAGTGCGATCCGGCTGGCGCGCGCCGCCACGGGGCGCGATTTGATCCTCAAGTTCGATGGTTGCTACCATGGCCATGCCGACAGCCTGCTGGTTGAGGCAGGGTCGGGAGTGGCGACCTTGGCCATTGCGGGCAGTCCCGGGGTGCCCGAATCTTTTGTTACACATACGGTCTCCATCGCTTACAACGATAGCGAGGCGGTCCGGCAAGTCATGGCGGGCAAGGGAGATAAGATCGCGGCGGTTATCGTGGAAGCGGTTGCCGGCAATATGGGCCTTGTCCCACCTGTGGAAGGGTTCCTCGAAACCCTGCGGCAGGAATGTGACCGAAGTGGGAGCATATTGATATTCGACGAGGTGATGACGGGTTTTCGAGTAGCTTATGGTGGTGCCCAAAGCCTATACAGAATAAAACCCGATCTGACCTGTTTTGGAAAAATTATCGGTGGTGGGCTGCCTGTCGGTGCATACGGCGGCCGACGCGACCTCATGTCCCAGGTGGCGCCGCAGGGTCCGGTGTACCAGGCCGGCACACTCTCGGGCAACCCGCTTGCCATGGCTGCCGGTATCGCCGGAATGCGGGAGTTGGGCAAACCCGGCTTTTATGAAACCTTGGGAGCCAAAGCAAGCCGCTTGGTCCAAGGTCTGCGAACAGCCGCCCAAAAATATGGCATTGCGGCCTCGATCGCGAATGTTGGATCAATGCTCGGTCTGTTTTTTGTCGATGCCCCGGTGAGGAACTTCGAGGATGCCAAGCGGTCAAATTTAGACAGGTTTTCTGCATACTATCGCATCATGCTGGAGAACGGCATTTACCTGGCACCGTCCCAGTTCGAGGCCTTGTTTATATCCGCTGCACATGAAGAGAGTGATATCGAGGCGACTATTCTAGCCGCTGAGGCGGCATTTGAGCGGCTGAGTGATAAGCAGCAATAGCAGAGCCGGGTCGCGGCTGAATTCGGGAGAGGGGGGATCTGACGATCGTTTTTATTAAAATCGATATTTACAAAGAATCCAGGGGGCAGGATTCATATTCAAGGGGTCCGGGGCGAATTCTTCCGTATTGAGATCCTCTTTCTCATACCACAGCCATTGAAGATCGAGATTAATCGCATAGCGATCGGATAGTCGAATATCCATATTCTCCTGGGCTATCAGATCCTCCAAGGAAATTACAAATTCCCTGGCTTGGTTTCCAGGCCCCCTAACATGAATTCGAGCCATTCGAGGGACCGAGTAAAAGGACGAACAGCCAACCAGTGCCCATATCAGGCTGAGTGCGATCACAACGGTGAGTCGTTTTTTCATCGGCGTTCTCCACTATTTCTTCAAAGGCCGATATCAATCCAGGATATAATGCATCGGATTCACGGGGACACCATTTAAGTGGACTTCGTAATGCACATGGGGGCCGGTGCTACGGCCGGTATTTCCCATCAATGCTATGGTCTCCCCGCGCTTAACGCGCTCCCCTTTCTTTTTTAACATTTTGTGCAGGTGGCCATAGCGCGTGAGCATGCCATAACCGTGATCGATCGTGATCATGTTACCTATCAGCCATTTTTCCTGAGCGTAAGTGATGACGCCATCGGCCGGGGCGATGATCGGAGTGCCTTGATGGTTGGCGATGTCAATGCCTTTGTGAAATTCGCGCCGACCGGTAAATGGCGATACGCGATAGCCGAAATCCGAGGATACCCACCCTTTGGACGGGCGCAGGGATGGCGTTGACGCCAGCAGGTTGCGTTTGCTTTTCAGAGACTTGAGCAGGGTTTCAAAGCTATTCTGTTGAACGGCAGACGCTTGGTTGACCTGGTTGATGTGGGCATGCATGTCGCGTACGAGACTGTCGTGGCCCTCTCTGAGGGGCAAATCGGTGTCCAGATCGTCTGGCATCGAGCCGCCGATGGCAAAAAGGGAGGCTTGATCGGCTTTGTGCTCCAGGTTTGCCAGGATGCGAATTTTGCTTTCGAACTCATTGAGTGAAATGAGGTTGGCTTTCAATTCGTTGATATTTTGAGCAAATGTCTGAAGTTGTTTGCGTTGACTCTCGATGTCGGCCTTTTGTCGCATGATTTGAGATTGCATCTGCTCTTTTTCGGCAACCGAAAGATAGAGGCGGGTATAATGGTATCCACCTGCAGCGATAGCCGATATCGTGATGCAAACGGTTGCAACAAGTGCCGCCATGAGGCGTTTGGAAACGACCCTTTCGCGGACAGGGCTGCCTTTATCATCGATTACCAGGACTGTGTAATGTTTGCTCATGTGCATATCGTTTGCTGTCTGTCTACTTTTGGTTAATCGCTCTATATTTTATTGGACATTCAAGCCAAAATCTTTATTAAAAATTTTCTGACCCGATTGAGTGCTGCTGTCCCAATTGGATCTGCATTTCACTTTGAACTTGTTGCTAAGCCATTTGCATTTCATCAACGCCTGTCCTGTTTGACCGATTCAGACCAATGCAATAACAATGCCTTCTCGATGAGATGAGCGGGGTAGATGAATATCCGGCACGGGAAAGATATTGTCGTCATGAGGTTTGGAGGCCTGAATCGCTCATAAACACGGCTTCAGGCTGGCCTGCGGACTTGAACCGGAAAGGGCGCACAATAAAATTTCAGCGTCCAGGAGGGAGTGGGCGGAGAAACCCGTCGTGACGATTTTCGGCAAATGGAATGCCAATGATTGTCAATGTGTTGGCCGGGATGTCATTTTTCCGGGTGGGGTGGCGGCAATTGGCTATGGATCAGATATCCCTCACCTCAAATTTAGAGATCAGACGGGAGAGGTAGGTCCTTTGTATGTCCATCAATTTTGCGGCCTTGCTGCGATTACCGCTCGTATGTTTCAAGTTGAGGACGATAAATTCCTTTTTGAACTGGTTAAGGGCTTCTTCCAGAGTAAGGCCCACTTGCAGGCCCGGGTAGTTGGTTCGGGTCGAACTGATGGGTAAATCCTCGGGCAGGATCTCTTTGCCATTTCCCATGACCACGGCACGCTCAATGGCATTTCGCAATTCCCGGATGTTACCGGGCCAATCGTAATGAACCATTTTATCCATGGCCGCACTGGAAATCTTGAGGTTGGGGGTGACGGTTTCTTCTCTGAAAATGGAAAGAAAATGGTTGGCGAGCAGAGGGATGTCCTCTTTGCGCTCACGCAGGGTCGGCATGTTGATTTGGACGACGTTGAGGCGATAGTATAAATCTTCGCGGAATTTGCCGTTGGCCACCTCTTCATCCAGCTTTTTGTTGGTCGCCGAAAGCACCCGCACATCCACGCTGATTGGAATGTTGCCACCGACTCGATAAAAATTGCCTTCTTGCAGCACCCGAAGCAGTTTGGCCTGCATGCCGGGAGTCATTTCACCGATTTCATCCAGGAATATGGTACCCTCGTGCGCCAGTTCAAATTTGCCGATTTTTCGCGCGACAGCGCCTGTGAAAGCCCCCTTTTCATGGCCGAACAACTCATCTTCCAACAAGGTTTCGGGCATGGCTGCGCAGTTGAGTACGACAAGGGGCTTGTCCTTTCGCGGGCCGGCACGGTGGATGAGGCGGGCCAGCAGCTCTTTGCCGGTGCCGCTTTCACCGAGTATCAAGGCACTGGCCTTGGAGTTGGCGACTTTGAGACCGTCGGCAATGACTTTTTCCAGTGCGGCGCTTTTGCCGACCATTTCATGGCGGACCTGCAGTTCCTGCTTCAGGTCCTGGATCTCCCGCTTGACTTCTTGAAGGTTTTGGGCCTGCCCAAGCGCAAGGGCTGCCAAGGCGGCGAACTCTTCAATCAGTTCGAGGTCGTTTTCACCGATGGGCCTGCCATCCTCCTTGTCTATGATTTGCATCACGCCAATGATATGGCTATCCCGTTTGAGTGGTACACACGCGATCGACTGGGTTTCGAAACGAATCGATTCGCTGATTTCCTTGAACCAACGCGGATCGTTACGCACATCGGCGATCAACAGGGGCTTTCCTGTTTCGGCCACATGGCCTGCAATCCCCTGGCCCATTTTGACCCGGTACTCTTTGACTTCCCTCTTCTTTTCCCCGGTGGCCACTTGAAAGAAAAGTGTATTGGATTTACGATCTACCAGCAGTAAAGAGGCCGCTTTTGCTTTCAGGACCCGGGCTGCGGATTCGATGATAAGCTCCAATAGCTTGTCCAAATCCTGCACCGAAGAAACCCATGTGGATATTTCTTTCAGGTGGGAGATAAGGGACGCATCACTCGATGAAATTTTTTTGGCCATAGTCTTTTATACCAAAAATTTGTTTCGTCAATCCTAAGGTTGTAAGGTCGAACCAGGGAAGACCGATGTCGGAATATGGCAGCCTGCACTGTTTGAGAAACTTCACGTATCATAACCAAGAAGAGGATGAGTGTCAAATCAAACTCTGGAAATTATATGTAAATTTTCATATGTTGAACAGCTGCGGAAGTCGTCCGAGCCGTCCCTGGGAACGGTCGGGTTTTTGAAGGAAGCGTGGATGGACTATAGAGATGTTGATATCGAACCGAATAGACGACGCTATCCCCGCCGCTATTGTTCTTTTATGGGTTATCCTTTATGAAAGATGAAACGGTGTGTCCAAAAACTATCAAATCAATTGTCCAAAAAGGATGGCGATAATGCCTTCGCAACCTGCAATCGGTTCGTCTGAAACCATCCGCCACATTCATTTAATTGCCGTATGTGGTACGGCTATGGGGGCCTTGGCCTGTATGCTCAAAGAGATGGGATATGCAGTGACCGGTTCTGACCAGCACGTCTATCCACCTATGAGTGATTTTCTAAGAGCGAAGGACATTGCCATCTTCGAGGGATTCAGCAGTCGGAACCTTGAGCGGCGGCCGGACCTTGTCGTGGTCGGCAATGCCGTATCCAGGGATAATCCGGAAGTGCAGGCCATGCATCAGATGAATCTGGCCTATTGTTCCATGCCCCAGGCGATCAATCGGTTTGCGGCCGCCGGCAAGAAACAGATCGTCATTACCGGGACACACGGCAAGACCACCACATCGTCCTTCATTGCCTGGCTACTGCATTGTGCGCACCTAGACCCATCATTTCTCATCGGCGGACTCCTTGCTGATTTTCAAAGTAATTTTAAGGTGGGCAGTGGCGATTGGATGGTTCTGGAAGGGGACGAGTACGATACCGCCTTTTTTGACAAGGGGCCGAAATTTTTGCACTATACACCCGAATTCGCAGTTCTGACCAGCATCGAATTCGATCATGCCGATATCTTTTCTGATTTAAATCATGTGAAGCAGGCTTTCGAGACATTTTTAAAGAAACTCACATCCACGAGCTGCCTTGTGGCTTATGATTCGGATCACAACGTGGCCGAACTGATGCCGAGTGCCGCTTCGAAGGTCGTGATGTACGGCAACGATCCGAAATCGGCATGGCGCCTGGGTCGTGTGAATATCCAACCGCCTTATACCCTTTTCGAAACCTATCACCATGGAGAACATTTCGCCGATTTCAAGACCCGCATGATCGGCAGACATAATCTTGGAAATCTTCTTGCTGGTATCGCCATTGGAGAGCGCATGGCCATCGATACCGCGGTCATTGCGCAAGCAGTAGAGAGTTTTAAAGGTGTGCGTCGACGCCAGGAAGTCCGCGGCGTCAAAAACCACATCGTGGTCATCGATGATTTCGCCCACCACCCTACGGCAGTCAAGGCGACCATAGAGGCCGTTAAATCCTTTTATGGTTCACGACGGCTGATTGCCGTTTTCGAACCTCGAACCAACACCAGTCGACGCAACGTTTTTCAATCGGTCTATCCCGCCTGTTTCGACACGGCCGACCTGATTTGTATCCGGCAGGCGCCGTTGCTCGAAAAAATTCCTGAAGGTCAGCGCTTTTCCTCCATGCGTGTGGTCGAAGACATAAAAAAACGGGGTGGGGACGCCCATTTTTTTGGCGACACCGACAGCATCATCTCGTTCATCGTGAGCAAGGCCCAACCCGGTGATGTCATTCTTGTCATGTCCAACGGCGGCTTCGACAACATCCATCAAAGGTTGCTGGAATCTTTATAAATCACTCGCCAGGAACTGTCGAAGGTGCATTAGCCCCCAAGCCGGGTCTGCATCGTCGAGATCACCTCCGGCTGATCATCCGTCATCGATCGGTTCTTTCGCTTGACATTGACACATTTTTACAGTTAACCCAACAATGCTTTAAGGTTAACAATGCGGAGGCCGCCCTGGTCGCACCCACAATCCTTGATCAGGGAAGGTTGACAGACGCGCAAATATAAGGAGGACGACTCCAGATGAAAGCAGAAATCCTCGACATGCTCAGTCAATCCGAAGACCCGGTTTCAGGGGAAAGACTCAGCACCGCGCTCGATGTATCCCGTGTCGCTGTTTGGAAACACATTCGTCAACTGCAAGAAGCAGGATACGATATCCAGGCAAGTCCGAAGGGCTACCGGTTGTTTTACACCCCGGACACCCCATTTCCATGGGCGTTCGGTCCGCTTGCAGAACGGCTTCATTACTACCCGGAAGTGACCTCAACCATGGATAAGGCCATGGAGCTGGCCCAATCCGGGTGCCCTGCCTTTACCGTGGTTGTGGCCGAAAGGCAATCCAAGGGTAGGGGGCGCCTGAGCCGAACATGGCAATCCTCCTCAGGCGGCCTCTATTTCACATTGATATTAAGGCCGGATATTTCTCCGCAAAAGAGTCCGCTGTTGAATCTGGCGGCGGCGGTGGATCTGTCGACGGCGATCGAAAACCTTTACGGCATTCCTTGCGGGCTTAAGTGGCCCAACGATCTTCTGGTCGATGAGCGCAAACTGGCAGGGATTCTATCGGTCATGTCGGCGGAGTCCGATCGTGTCGAGTTTGTCAATATCGGCATCGGTGTCAATGTTCACAACGATACCCGGAAGGTTCAACCGCCGGCGGTGTCGATTTCGCGCCTCACCAAACTGCGGGTTTCAAGAACGGATATCCTCAAGGCCTTTTGGGAACGATTCGAGCGGCGCCTTCGCGAACAGCAATTGGATCGCGTCATTGACGAGTGGCGACAGAATACCATCACCCTGGGCCGATGGGTGAGGGTGCAAACCATTCACGACATCATAGAGGGGCGGGCCGTTGATTTGGATGAGACCGGCGCCTTGATTTTGGAGACCGATGACGGTCGGCGCAAAACGGTCGTATACGGCGATTGCTTTCATCAAGGTCAGGCACGAGGACAAAACAATTAAGGGGTAGTGATGAACGACGATCTTTCCATTCGCAGGCTGGTCTTTGCGGCAATGATGGCGGCGATGATTTCCGTCGGCGCATATCTGGCAATTCCCATCGGACCGGTCCCCATTGTGTTGCAGAACCTATTCGTGCTGGTCGCCGGACTTTTGCTGGGTAGTCGCTGGGCTGCGATCAGCGTAGGCGTCTATTTGCTGGCGGGTGCATGCGGATTGCCCGTGTTTGCAGGTGGAACCGGTGGTATCGGCCGCCTGATCGGCCCCACCGGAGGATATTTGTTCGGCTTTTTGGGCGCCGCCTATCTGGTTGGACTGATAGCCGAACATGCGAGGGGACGTTTTTTTGGGGAAGTATTGGCAATGGCGATCGGCTCTCTTGTCATCTATGCTTTTGGGGTGGGCTGGCTCAAATTCGTCACCGGTATGACATTGAGCAAAACCCTGGCGGTCGGTTGTTATCCTTTCATCCCTGGCGATGCCATAAAAATGGCCGTGGCGTTGCCCATTGCACGGACGGTGCGGCCGTTGATTCAAGGTTTTTCACCGAATACTTCCGGTCGGTGGTTGAGCAAAACGGGCAGCACGGACAATTGACGATGAAACCACCTATCGACACCTCACACAACTTCATCGAAATGAAACACGTGACCCATCATTTCGAGTCCGGAACGGGAGGCATCACCGATATTTCGCTGAATATCCAAAAAGGTCAGTTCCTTTTGATCGCAGGCGCGAACGGGTCCGGCAAGACCACCCTCCTGAGGCACTTGAACGGATTGCTGCTTCCCCAGCAAGGCGAAGTCATCGTCGATGGGGTTTCCGTGCGAAAGGACCTTTTGCGCGCGCGGCGTAAAATAGGAATGGTTTTCCAGGACTCAGAAAGCCAGATTGTGGGGCAGACCGTGTATGAAGACGTGGCGTTCGGCCCCGAGAATCTCTGTTGGCCGCGGGAGGCCGTCGATCGCTCGGTCAGGCAGGTTTTAAGAGAATTGGATCTATCCGATTTTTGCGATCAGAGCCCTCACCTTTTATCGGGAGGCGAACGGCGGCGCCTGACCATCGCCGGCGTCCTGGCCATGCATCCCGATGTTATGGTTTTGGACGAGCCTTTTGCGAACCTGGATTATCCTGGCGTACGGCAGGTTCTTACACACTTGCTCAGGCTCCACCAGGGCGGACATACCATCGTAGTAGCGGCCCATGATCTCGAAAAAATCGGCTGTCTGGCGCAGCGCCTCGTGATCATGGCCAAGGGACGCGTTGTGGCCGACGGTCCGGTCATGACCGTTTTGCCACAGGCCGAGCAATTTGATGTTCGATTACCCTGCGCCTTTCGTCTGGGGCAAACAGTGACCTCATGGCTCAATTGACCGTATTTGGCTATCGCTATCGTGCTTGTCTGATTTATGCCATGGATGCCAGAGTGAAATTGGGGGCCCTGGTGGCCCTGGGTATCGCTTCCCTGCATGCTGGATCGGTGGGCATGATGATCGCGACAATCCTGGCGTTCTTTGTCCTGGTGCAAGTCAGGATATCGATCCGGCAGGCCGTTTTCGAGCTGAGATGGTTTATGGCTCTGCTTTTGATCGTATGGTTGATTCGTTGTATGAATACCCCGGGCCAAGCCATTGTAGCCTGGCACGGCATCGCCCTGACCCTCGAAGGTGCTGTGGCCGGTGCCATGATCAGTTGGCGATGGCTTTTTATCGTTTGTCTTGGTCTCGCTTTGAGCGCCAGCACCAAAACGACGGATATCAGTGCGGCCGTCCAATGGGGATTTAGGCCAATATTCGGCAAATCGGCGCATAAAATAGGGCTCATGATCGGATTGCTGATGCGTTCTATCGAGATCATTTTGACCCAGGCCAGACAGATTGGCGACGTTCAGCGCGCCAGGGCTATCGACAACCGCAAGAACCCGATTTATAAAATGAAAATGGCGGTCCTACCCCTAATGAGGGGCTCTTTTCTCACCGCGGATCGAATGGCGACGGCCATTTCATCCAGATGTTACAGTGACTCCCGTACACCCTATGCCTGGCATTTCACACGAAACGATACCATTATGGCGTTTGCAATCCTTTTGATTTGCGCCGCGATGGTATTGGCTTGACGCTGTTTGCCCGGGTGCCTTCCATGGTCCGGTTCGAAATTTGATTTCATATGCTTTCAATGGGTGCAATGAATTGATGGATTGGTAAAAAGTCGTTGCCAGACGGCGCCGTAAATAGTTCAAGATCAAGGCACGCGAAATTCCGTTTCCTGGGGCGTACTTATCGTACGCAGCAAAGACAACGGGATGAGCATAACGCAGATATTGGACTTTTTTAGGGGTCGTCATGAATTGACACCCATCCGAAAGCTATAGTAAGTTCAGTCGCCGCGGCAGGTTAGAATAGTCGTAATTCCGGCAAACTGGCTGATTGTTTGGGCCAAAAGGGAGAAGGGCCTTGAAAGTCTTGATCGTTGGCGCGGGCGAGGTCGGTTATCATATCGCCGGGCGTTTGGCACTGGAGAACAAAGAAGTCGTCGTCATCGATAGAGATGCGGATGCGCTCAGGCGGGTAGCCGAGAACATGGATGTGCAGACCATCAATGGCAGCGGCAGCAGTCCCTCCGTTTTAATGGATGCCGGTATTCGCCAGGCTGAAATTCTCCTGGCGGTCACCAACCAGGACGAGACCAATCTGGTGGCCTGCCTGGTCGCCGACATCCTCTCCCCCAGTACAAAAAAACTAGCCCGCATCAGGGGGGCGGATTTTGACCCCTACCACGAGATGTTCCGTGAACAAGTGCCGCACATCGACACCGTGATCAATCCGGAAATCGAAGTCGTGAAGACCATCGAACGCCTGATGCGCGTGCCAGGCGCGGTGGATGTGGGGGAGTTTGCCGACGGCCGGATCCAATTCGTTGGGGTTAATTTGGAGGCGAACGCCCGATTGGCCGGGGTGCGGTTGTCCGACCTGCCGGAAATCGCAGGCAAACAGCGCTTGTTGATTGCTGCGGTGGTTCGTGAAGATGAGTTGATTATCCCCACCGGACGGGATCGTTTGCTCCCGGGCGACCTGGTTTACTTTATCAGCGAGGGAAAAGACCTGCTGGGGGCCCTCTCGATCCTGGACAAACATGCTGAACCCGTCCGGCGGGTGATGATCATCGGCGGTGGGCGCATTGGATATCGGTTGGCGGTTCAGTTGGAGGCCCAGTCGATCTACTGCAAAATGATTGAGAAAAACGCCCGGCGCTGCGCCGTGCTGGCCGAACGGCTCAACAAGACCATCGTCCTGCATGGCGATGGATCTGACCAAAACCTGCTCAACGAAGAGAATATTGGTGATATCGATGTCGTCGTCACCCTCACCAACGACGAAGAAACGAACATCCTCTCATCCTTGTTGGCAACACGGTTGGGCGCACGTAAAGCCATTACCAAAATCAGCAAGTTCAGTTATCTTCCATTGATGACCGCCATTGGCATCGAACAGGTGGTCAGTCCACGACTGTCGGCAATCAATACCATTCTCCAGCACATTCGACGGGGAAAAGTGCTTTCGGCGGTCGCTTTGAAGGGCGAGCAGGCCGAGGCCCTGGAGGCCGTCGCTTTGGAGACCTCCGATATCGTCGGCAAGCCTTTAAAGAAAATATCCTTTCCAAAAGGCGCCATCGTGGCCGGGATCATTCGTGGCGAGGAAATCATCATTCCGACTGGTGACACGGTCATCGAGCCGAACGACAGGACAATCATTTTTGCGCATCGCAGGGCTATCCCGGGCATTGAAAAGATTCTGGCTGTCAAGTTGGAGTATTTCTGATGCGCTGGCGCTACATCGTCTACATCGTCGGGGCCCTGGTCATGTTTCTGGGCTTTACGATGGTCGTCCCGCTCGCCTTTGGTCTGTTCTACACTGACCAAAGCGTCCGGCCGCTGCTCAAGTCCATGGGAATGACCATCATGGCCGGCGGTGTTCTATTTCTGCTGTTCCGAAAAGAACGCACCGCCAGTCTCAACCAGCGCGAAGGCATGGCCATCGTCACCGTAGGGTGGACGGCGGTGGGTTTCTTTGGTGCCCTTCCTTTCTATTTCGCCGACGGCCACTGGGAACTCGTCGATGCTTTTTTTGAGTCGGTCAGCGGTTTCACCACCACCGGCGCATCCATTCTGGCGAATGTGGAGGCTCTGCCCAAGGGGCTTTTGCTATGGCGCAGCTTCATCCAGTGGCTGGGCGGCATGGGGATCATCGTGCTCTCCATTGCCATTCTACCGTTTTTGGGCGTCGGCGGAATGCAGCTCTACAAAGCGGAAGTGCCGAGCCCGGTTCCCGATAAGCTGAAACCCCGAATCCGGGATACCGCCAAAATTCTATGGAAAGTTTATGCACTGTTTTCTTTCGTCCAGATGGTGTTGCTCATGCTGGGCGGAATGACTTTCTTCGATGCGTTGTGCCATGCCTTTACCACCATGCCCACCGGCGGGTTTTCCACCAGAAACGCATCGGTCGCCCATTTTGACAGCGCGTATATGGATTTTGTCATTATTTTTTTCATGGTGTTGGCCGGCATCAATTTTTCATTGCACTACCAATTACTTCGAGGCAGACCACTTGCGTTTTGGAAGGACCGTGAGTGCCGGTTTTTCTTAGGCGCTCTATTGGTGCTCATCGCCGTAGTCAGTTGGGATGTTTTTAGCGCACAGATCTACAATTCCATTGGCGGCGCCTTCCGCTACGCCGCTTTTCAAGTCGTTTCAATTGTGACGACCACCGGATTCGCGACCGCCGATTATGAAACCTGGCCAGCACTTTCGCAGCACATTCTGCTCGCATGCATGTTTCTGGGAGCATCGGCCGGCTCCACTGGCGGCGGTATGAAATGCCTCAGGATAATGCTCTGCTTCAAATATTGTTACAAAGAGCTCTTCAGCCTGGTGCACCCCCGGGCCATCACGACGATCAAACTCGGCGGACAAACGGTTTCCGAGGAGATCATGCGCAGCGTCCTGGGGTTTCTGGCTCTTTATGTTGGCCTGTTCGGTCTGTCGACGATCGTGTTGGCCGGGTTTGGCGTCGACTTCGTCACCGCCTTCGGTGCCGTGGCAGCGACCATCGGTAATATCGGACCGGGTTTTGGTGCCGTGGGACCGGTCGAGAATTATGCCCTGATACCCGTCCCAGGAAAATGGCTGTTAATTTGGTGTATGCTCCTCGGTCGATTGGAAATATACACCGTGCTCATTCTTCTCGTTCCCGAGTTTTGGCATAAATAGCCGGGAGCGTGGGGCTTGGTTCAAAAAAATCTAAACTTTTCGAAAATGGTTGACAAACCCAGAATCAGAGGATAGAAACGCATTTTTCGTGATGGGGCCGTTAACTCAGACGGTAGAGTATCTGCCTTTTAAGCAGAGAGTCGTTGGTTCGAGTCCAACACGGCCCACCATATGACGAACATCAAGTTTCGTCCCCATCGTCTAGCCCGGCCCAGGACACCGGCCTTTCACGCCGGCGACAGGGGTTCGAATCCCCTTGGGGACGCCATAATTTCAAATAGTTACAGTTTGCGAATAAGCCGATTGGGGAGTTGACGGCTCCCCAGACGGCTTTTTTCGTTGTGGGTTTTACATTAGCCAGCTTGCTTATGATTCACCGGCATCGAAATCACTTCCGCGCCGCTGCACTTCAAATCCTCCAAGGCATTTCTGACCCTTTCAATTCCGATGCTATGCAAATAACGCACAGTCGTATTAGGGCTTTGATGCCGAAGGATTGTTTGAATCACCGAAACTTCATATCCAAGATTGAACAATAGCGATGCGGACAGGTGCCGAATCGCATGGAAACCGAAACGGGTTACGCCAGCTTTGTCGCACAGCCTGTTCATCAGGTGCCTTCGGTGTTCAAATGGTTTTCCGTAATATTCCCGGCAAAACTCTGTCTGATCAAGGCATAGAAACACATGGGGCTTGTCCTTGACAGGCCGGTGTTCCCACCACCATAGAATCGATTTTCGCAGTTCTCTGGTCATGGGCAACCAATCATACTCGTAGGTGCCACCTTGGCGCTTTCGGGTCCATAGTCTCACTCGGCTATTACCAAAATCGATGTCCTCCCAAGTCAGACGGAAAATTTCACCTCGACGAGCCGCCAAATGGAGAAAGGCCAGTAGCATGACCTTGTCCTGTCCTTCGGCAATCGCGTAAGCTTTCCAGAAATCTTCCTCCGGTGGGACGTATCGTGGCTGCCGTATTTCAGCCATTCGTTCGACAAGACAGGGATTGGGGCCGGGAAGGGGAGGGTCCATGTATTTCATTCCCCAGTTCCATCCCGCTACCAGGTTTTTCCTGTCCTTGTTCGAAGCGTACCCGGAGCGCTGCTCCTTCTGTTCAAGGATGTAGGTCATAATCTTTGCCGGCTTGAGATCGGTAACCGGCATTGCGGGCTCTATCGTTTTGAACAGGCGTTTGAAAAGAGAGCGCTTTTCGGCATAAGTTTTGGCTGAAAAGCTTGACCGGCAATAATCCAGATACATCTGAGCCCAATCATTCAAACAGACCGTGTCGGTCCTGCCTGACCACTCGCTTACGGGCTTTTTCCGCATCTCTACTTCCCAATCCACGGCCTCCTTCTTCGTCAGGAAGACCCGTTCGCATTTCTGGCCCTCTTTGCGCACTTGGGCATACCACTTGTGATTGCGTTTGTATGGCATGGATGAACTCCTTTTCAAAGAACACGATACGCGATCCCACGCGTATCCCGCCTAATTGATGATAGTATTTTCTAATGGTTTTCTGGTCAAGCCCTGTGTATTCGGCGATCTGTTTGACGCCGAAAACTTGCCCGAGTTGACTTCTGATTTGATCCATGATGCTCCGTTACCCTTCCGGGCCCAGAGTAACATATGCTAAATTATTTTGGTCTGTTATGACCTGTAACTAAATCGGTGTTGCGGGTAATTGGGGTGGGTTGGCCGGTGCACTTTGGCGGTGGCCGTAACATGATCGGGGGTTTTGGACCCTGTATTGATTTGTCGCTTTTAATTATCAGTCATTTTGGAGTGACTGTTATTGGCCAAGGGATCGTTGGGTTTCAATACCCATCCTGATTTATCCCGCAACCATTGGTTTTTATGCCTGGAATAAAACGGTCCGCCAGCAATCTACACAGTTGGTGTTGTTTGGCACAGCAACACCACCGGGGTAGACATCCAAAGTCAGCAAATTGGCCTGGGTTTAAAAACGCCGCATTAAAGACCGTGCGGTGCTCGAATCCATACTCCGGCTGAAGAAAACAAAAACTGTATAGGGTATTTCTCTCGACAAAATGATATCCCATTTCCCGTCGTCCACTGAAAAATTGCCTGCATAGTCCACTTTGAATTCAGCACCCATAACATTTAAGATTTCCTTAATTAAATCGATGATATAAAAATATAATTCATTCCTTAATCAATCCTTTCTGATCCCAATTTTTTCTAAACCTTTTGCTTGGTGAGTCGGAAGGGCTCCCGTCGGGACATAGCTAAAGCCCATCGATGCAGGCCTGAACCGTTCAGGCCCTCTACCATAGCCTAAAGTAAACCAAAATTTCATATATTATATTGAAATATTAAGGGATATGATGATAAAGAAATATCGAATAAATTCACATGATGGTATGGCTGGCCATGTTGAAGGGTGGTATTGCAAAATGATAAAATCCTGTTCCGAATGCCCACGAAGCGCTTCCTGTACAGAGCCTTGCGACGCCATAAAAAAATTGTTGGAGCCTGAAATTGAGTCAACAAAAAATGATGCCCGAATGACGTTTTTGGATCCAGGGGAAATTGAAAAAAACATCAAGATCGATGTAGGACGAAAATTTGAAGATGTCGAAGATCTTAACGTGGAATATTTTCAGACTCCGGCTGGTCCCCGATCGATAGATTCTTCGCCGGAGGATCTACGAATAATTAAAAAATATGTTGATGTTGTGCTACGATCGGACCAGAAAAAATTAAAGGGCCGCTTCCTTTCCTTTCTTCGGTGCAATAGTATGGTAGATATTGCTACCAGAGCTAATGTTAAAAAGCAGGCAATTCATAAGCAATTTTATAACATTGTCAAAAAAATTCACTACAGAATGTCCGATGAAAAAGTGCAATTAGGGAAAACAATTACTCCCTATCAATTCAAATTGAAATTGTCTTAAATAGTGTGAAAGTTAGCAATATGGATCAATATGGAGAACTATTAGAAATTGTTTTCTGGCATCAATTAAATAAGCAATTTAATTCACTTATAAAGAATGGCTATGGTATTGATGATGAATCAAGAGTTATTTTTAAAAATTTCATTTTAAAAAATGAAGTATTTCGTAAGGTCACAGAAAAAGATCTAATTGATTCACTACCTTTATCTTTGGTTACCGATTTAGCTGAAATTCAGATAATAACGCATGGCCTTTCAGAATGGACCTCGGCCATAAAAAAACTCAATGAAAAAATGGTTTCATTGGATCTTGATCAAGCATCCTACGAAGCCTTTGAAGTTGTAGAGAAGTTAGAAACAGAATACCAGTTAACTAAAAGAACTGATGAAAAAGATGATCCTGAACTATTTACTGTTATCGATCATTACGAAACTCTTTGTGAGAAATCAGATAGGGATTTTTCTACTCTAATAGAAACATTATTTGTTTTGAAATCAACTGCATTAAATAAAATCGGCTCAATGTTTCAAATAAACAAATCCGTGAGATACAGCAATGATATAATGATGGTGGATTTTGAAAAAGAATCAAACCGCAATTCCATTCTGGAAGTATATAAAAATGAATTTTGTGAACCCGCGAAAGATGCGATTGGACATTTGGTTTCTGCAACCTCAGTTTTCTCAGATAGCGAAATTGTCCAATTTTTTAATGACATTGAAAGCGATTCGGGAGCTAAACAATCTGTTCTTGACTTTGTAAATAATGAAAAGGCCGTATTTTATAACTTTAATAGGATGACCAGAAGATTTAACGCTGAGCTTTCAAGACGACTGAACGATAAATTTAACTATGACCTTCCCATTATTAATCTCAATAGCTTCTCATTTTTAGAATTTCCCTTCCCATCTGCCTAACGTCAGCTTTTTTTACCGTAAATTCACAATCTGACCCTTTTAAGTCCAAGACCATTCACATCCCCAGCCAAACACCATCTAATCGCCAACAATCGGCCATTTTAAACTTTAAAATTTAAAAAACAAATAAAACAATAGCTTATTCTTACTTTGAGTTGACTTTTTCCATTAACAGAGTCTGTGAGGGCAGAAACACGGATCTGTCGGGCAACGGCAACAACTCAAAAAAATTGGCTGGGATGAATAGTGCATACGAAAGCCCAGCAGAAAACAGCCTTTAAATCAAGGAGGAGTAATGTCACGTATTATAAATGATTTTATCGACTGTTCCATACAAGGTTGTGGGGTCGGTTGTTTCGAGAATGATCCATTGGCTCTTTCATATTCAAAGACAATAGGAGCAAACCAACTTCGGAAAACCTGATGCGCCAGAAGGGGTTCTCGCAATCCAAAAGTAACGGGACACGGTTCTGGAACGGCATTGAGCTTATCGAGCAGTAGCTTTCGGTTAAACCATTATAGACGGCAACGGCGGCTCCCACGCGGGGGCCATTTTTGTTTCATCGTTTTGCGTTCTAAGAAGGGGGTGGTCAAATTGAGGGTTTGAAACCTATCACACAGCAGTACTTGGTGGGCCGATCCGATTGCCGGGTCGGCCTTTTTTCGTAAAAATAACAAAGACAAAGGAATTTTTATCATGGATAATAAACATGACCTCAGCCCAAATGGTCAAGAAGATGAAGAACTGCAGGGTGACTACATCACCGATGCAGATGAATCAACAACTCAAACCGTCGTGGATGAATCGCCCCAGCCAATGGTGGTAACGGGTGGACACGAAGCGGTAAATCAATTTTTCGAATGGCCGATCATCAGGCCTGACGGTGCATTTCAGCCGATCCAATATAAAGCGTTCGGCCACCTGCTATCGAACGGCATCGATCCTGAAAACATGCGAGCCGCGACCCTGATCCACACCATTACGCTTTCCGCCCGCTGGGGCTATCCAATCTCAGCCATGATTGTGTCGGAGGAGCAACGGTTGGCGGTGAAGTTTCTCGATCAATGCCTGAAGCTGGCTCCTAAGGACGCCACCATCGAATTCGGGAATCTCAAGCCCGACCACCTGTATATAAATGGGGGGGAACTGCTCAACGGGAAATGCATCATATGCACGGAACCCACCGGATTCAGCAAAGTCAGCACCGATTTAGAACTGATCCTGAGCCGTGGCAACACAGTCCGGCAGGAACTCGAAAAGGGAAAATACGGAGTCGGTTTATCCGAATACCGGTCGAATATCCTGGGATTGACGTTTACGCGCAATGCGGCCGACGAAATGAGATCACGCCTGGTGCCGGTATTGGGGGAAATGTCATCACGGGTCCGGTTGTCCACCATCCATTCGTTTTGCCTGCATCTGCTTAAAGTCGAGGGCAAGGTCTTTGAAATCCTATCCGGCAAAGAGCAGTTGGTCTTCATCAAAAACGTCATGAAGGGCCTTAAGGTAAAGGATTTGACCGTTGGCACCGTGCTGCGAGAAATCTCTCTGGCCAAAAACAACATCATCGACCCGCAAGAGTTTAAGGCGCTGTTTTCCGGCGACAAGACCATGATGAGGATCGCTGACATTTATCAGGCATACGATGAAGCCAAGGAACACAAACTGCTGCTGGATTTTGATGATCTACTGCTTGAAACTTACTATTTGCTTAGGGATAACGATGAGGTGCGAACGAAATATCAGGGCAGCTTTCAATCCATACTGGTCGATGAATTTCAGGACACCAACCCGGTGCAGTTCGAGTTGCTGCGACTGTTGATTCGGGATCACGGCGATCATGACGCATCGAGTTTCTGGGTGGCCGGCGATGACCATCAAGCGATCTATTCATTTACCGGAGCATCCGTTGGCAATATCTTAAACTTTCAATCGATGTTTCCCGGCTCCCGTCAGTTCATTCTGGATCTCAATTATCGGTCAACGCCCCAGATCCTTGCCGCTTGTCAAAACCTGATCCGTCACAACGTGAAACAAATCCATAAGGAATTAAAGACCGACAACCCGGATGGGGACGGTATCGTTGTGCTGGAAGCTTCCAATGAGGAGACTGAAGCAATGGGCGTGGTCAATGAAATCGTGGATCTTATCGAACGCCGCGGGTATCAATACAGCAACATTGCCGTGTTGTATCGAGCAAACTTTCAATCCCGGTATGTAGAAGAGGCCTTCCTGCAAAACAAGATCCCGTATCACATTCAAAGCGGGCGGACCTTTTATGATCGCTACGAGGTAAAATGTTTGCTCGACTATCTGCGGGTGATCCATGCCCCGGACAGCGATGAGGCAGACGAGGCGCTGCTCAACATCCTCAATGTGCCGGTTCGTTATGTGAGCAACCAGGTCAAGGACCAATTGAAAGACTACTGCCGGAAACAAGGGATTCATCTGTACACGGGATTAAAATCCATGATCATCACGGTGCCCTATGTGAGAAAACTTATCAGGGAGTTTGCAGCGTTCATGGACCCGCTGATTGAAAGCGCCGAAACATTGGAGCCCGTGCAGGTCATACAGAAGATTCGCATCATCTGGGACTATGATCGATTTATCGTGGACGAAGACATCCCCAGTCCCGATGACATCAAGATCTCCAACATCAACCAATTGCAATTAGCGGCCGCCCGTTATTCAAACATTGCCGCCTTTCTCGAATATGCCGATAGCTTCACAGACGAGACAGTGGGTGACGACAAAGAGGGCGTGAGTTTAATGACCGTGCATAAGGCAAAGGGTCTGGAGTTTGCCGTGGTGTTCGTCATTGGCCTGGTCGAGGGACTGATGCCCAGCGGTAAAGGCAATCTGGAAGAAGAGCGCCGGATATGTTTTGTCGCCATATCTCGGGCCATGAAACTGCTGTTTGTGTCATACCCTTTGAACTATCTGGGACAACCATCCAAAAAGTCCATGTTCCTGGATGAAATGCTCGGCAAGCGTGACATCGACCTGCATAAATCCGCCGCTTAAAACCCCGCAGAACCGCTACAGCACCCGTTTTCTCGATACCCCACACCCTAATATAGAACAGCAACTACACCTTATATAAAGGAGGTCCAATCGTGGATTTTCAGCTGATTCATTTCAGAGACGCAGACAAGATCATCGAGCAAAAGGCCATGGTCTCGGATGTGGCCATGACCATGGAATATGTGTTTACCGCCCTGCAAGGATCGCTTTATCGAAAAGAGCTGCTACGACTGGCTCTTGATGAGATGGGATGGCGTGAAAGTGGATGCCTTAATGTCATTGCCGGCCGCCGTTACCAATACAAGGGATTCAAGCACGGCGTGGCCATCGATGGGCATTTTAGCGCCTACGAATACATCCTGGAGGGTCTGATGCGTCTTCAGATCGGGTATGACAAGGGCAACATCGAAGCAGGGATCCTCATGTTAACGGCCAAACGAAGTGAAAAAAGTCCCTATGGAGATACCGTGAGCATGGTCAAAGAGGATGTGGAATCGCTTTATCCGACCATATCCATGCCGGTATCGATCTGCCTGTTTGATCTGGGAGAGCCCTATTTGCCCGAATAGATGGAGGTGATGACATGGCCTACCCATTTGAAAAGATGACGACCCGTAAGTTGAGAAGTAAACTGTATGAGAAATTCAAGCAGGATCCTTGTCGTGGGGATCAATTTGACCATTCAGAATCAAACCCATCGAAGATCAAGTCCCGCAGAACTAATCCCAACCATTGTCAGACCAACGAGAATTCAACCAGCCGGTAATCATTACCAGCAATCCATAAATTCAAATTTTCCGGAAGCCATCCGTCCGCTTGCATGGATACGCACCCTGATAGAGTCGTCAGGGAAAATATAATGCGCGAGGTGGTGAAAGGCGCATCTTCCGGAAATCAACCTTTAAAGGAGAATCTTAATGAAACCCAATTTGACCACCCTTGGCAAAGTGTTCGACCGCGTGGATGCAATGTCGGCAAACTGTTTCGATCAGAACATCGCCGTGCCGGACATATCGTTTGATAACCTGGACATTGTACGCATTGCAGGAGAGCCCCATCCGTTAAGACCTGTGGCGCAGCGATCCATATCCAATCGTCTGGGAATCCCTTATCCGTATTTGACCCGATGCCCGAGCGATGTGCAGGCGATGAATTTGAACCACTGGATCAAGCATGAGAAAAATGACCAGCTGCTGTTCCGGTTCGATGGACAGGAGGTGCGGGCCATGTTTACCACCAAGTATATTCCCGTGGACAATTTCGAGGTGATGGAGCGCCTGGATTCCTTGGGATATAAACCCGAGACCCCGGTTCAATGTCATCTGGATACAGATTTCATGTCGTTGAGCATTCCCGATGGTCAGAAGGCGTTCGATATAAATGGAGACAAATTCAAACCGGGCATCTCCATATCCAATTCTGAAGTGGGCCTGGCATCGCTTTCCATAGCAGCGTTCGTATTGAGGTTGGTCTGCACAAACGGGTTGGTTGCAAAATCGGATGTCTCTGCCTCCTATAGGCATGTGAGTACGAAGATTTTAAGCGAGTTTCCCATCGTGATGGACAAAGTGTCGCTGGAGCTGGGCGCTCAGCGGGAACAGTTCCGGTTGTCGTTGGAATCTCGGGTGGATAATCCAGAATCTACCCTGGCCAGCTTCAATCGCCAGTTTGCGTTAAATGGTGGTGAAAAAGATGCTGTGGAGTGGGCATGGCCTCAGGAAGCAGGCGTAACCATGTTCCATGTGGTCAACACGTATACCAGGGCAGCACAGATGGATGGATTGGCAGCGGAATCAAGTTTTCGACTGTCGCGGGTAGGCGGGAATATATTGGGGATGTTGAACTGAGAAACGAACTGTGGTTCGAAATCTGTGAGAAGGGAATAGCCCGGTGGTGGGAATAGATGCCCCCCCGGGCTATATTCCTATCTTCGCTGTCTTTTTGAACAACTTCCAATTGTCAAAGATCCAAGCGAGTATCGCGCCCTGCTGCCGCAGAATATCGATCCGGAATTGATCAGCGCATCCAGGGCATAGCCAAACGTGTACTTCCTTTGACGCTTACATTACAATAAATACTATACCTTCAAAATCACTGCCTCACCCTGTGCAAGGCCGCCGCAAATCGAAGCGACCCCGTATCCGCCGCCTCTTCTTTTCAGCTCGCGCGCCAGATTCATCGTGATTCGGCCGGCACTCGCACCCACAGGGTGCCCTATGGCGATCGCACCGCCGTTCACGTTTGTTTTTTCCTGAAGGGCCTGCCATTTCTTTTCATCGCCATTTGCGAGGATCTTCAGAGATACGAGCGGCATTGCAGCAAATGCTTCGTTGATTTCGATAAGCACCATGTCATCGATCGTCAGGCCGTTGCGATCCAGGGCCTTCTGGATGGTTTTCGCAGGTATCGTAGCGATTTCGGAGGCGGCGGTTGCCGCAGCCACGGCGTCCGTAATCATAGCCATTGGCTGCAGACCTCGTTTTTCGGCTTCGGAACGGATCATGAAAAGAACGGCAGTGGCTCCGGCGCTGAGTGGCGGCGCATTTCCGGCTGTTACCGTGGGGCTACCATAAACCGTAGGCAGTTTGGCAAGCGCCTCCATGCTCGTATGACGAGGTGATTCATCCTTTTCCACGACTATAGAATTCCCTTTTTCCCTGGGAATAGTTACCGGCGTCAATTCCTCATCGAATTTACCAGCCGCTTGCGCGGCAAAATAGCGTTCCTGACTGCGCAACGCATACGCGTCTTGCATTACCCGTGTTATACCATACTTGAGGGCCACCTCCCCGGCATCAACCGAAACGGGATTGAACCCCCGTGACTTTTTATATCCCAGTTCAAAAAGGCTGTCGTGCAGGGTAATGGAACCTATTTTGGATGCCCAACGAACACCAGGTGCGAGGTGGGGTGTGCGTGACATGTTGTCCGATCCCACCGACATGGCGATTTTTACCTCGCCCGCTCTGATCGCATACATGCTGGTGCGCAGTGTCGCCAAAGAAGAGCAGCAGGCTCTGTTCATGGTGTTGGAAATCATCTCCGCCGGGAAGCCTGCCATGAGAGATGCCTGTCGGGCGGGCACATCTCCCTCCAACATTGTTTCATGCAGGATTGAAATCCCATAATTGATCTCATCGACTTCCCCGGGCGTCATATTGACACGCTTTAGCACCTCCAGCATAACAATCCGGGCCAGATCTATACTGGGAATATCTTTCATCACCGTATCAAATTTGCTGAATGGCGTTCTTACAGCGCTGACAATCACGATATCTTCATCACAAAATTTATTCATTATTTTCCCTCCTATTATTTTTTATATTTAGTGTTGAAAAATAGCTATTTCGCCGCCATCCGAATTGCGCCGTCCAGTCGGATTACCTCGCCATTAAGGTATCGGTTTTCAATAGTTTCGCGGGCCAAGGAGGCAAACTCTGACGGGTCTCCCATTCGCATTGGAAAAGGAACCATTTTCCCTAAAGAATCGAGTACTTTTTCCGGAAGGCTGCAAAGCAGCGGTGTCATAAAGATTCCAGGGGCAATGGTCATCACCCGAATACCATATGCCGCACACTCCCTTGCGATAGGAAGCGTCATCCCGCACACGGCAGCCTTGGATGCGCTGTATGCGGCCTGCCCGATCTGCCCTTCAAAAGCGGCAACAGAGGCTGTATTGATAATAATTCCTTTTTCACCATCGGCGTTGCTATTGTTCTTTACCATCTGCTCTACCGCCAAGCGCAGCACATTAAAAGAGCCAACCAAATTTAGCTGCACGACCCCATTGAACAGATCGAGGGGGTGGGGGCCTGTCTTCGTCAGCACTTTGGTCTGGGTTCCGGATCCTGCACAATTTATAGCGACATGGATGGCGCCAAATTGATCCATTGTCTTTTTTATCCCAGCTATTACACTTGCTTCGCTTGTGACATCCACATTTACATATATGGCATTGGACCTAAATTCAGAAGCCAGTTTTTCGCCTTTCTCATTCTGAATATCAAAGATGGCCACCTTCGCACCATCTGCTGCCAGGTTACGAATGCACGCTTCACCTAACCCCGAAGCCCCCCCCGTTACGATTGCTACGCTGTCTTTTACGATCATTTTTTCTCCTTTATTTCCGCAGTTCAAGCTGTCGATGTGATTCGTTGATTACGGCATGCTCAGATAAACCCATCATTATGTAAGGCAATTATGTCCTCTCTTTTTAAACCCCAGTGTATCAGTCCATTGAAAACATCCGCGCCAGGTTCCGATGGCGGCCGTAGGATTTGAGGTCGGGTCCGTGAAAATCGAGGTGTGGGAGCCGGCTGTACCACATCTTCCACATCAACAAAGGTCTTTCGGGTCACATTATGAGGATGTTCAATCGCTTCGCGAAAAGACAACACCGGAGCAAAACATGTGTTCGCGCCTGCCATTATCTCACACCACTGGTGCCTTGTTTTTGATCTGAAGGCTTTGCCAAGTTTTTCTCTAAGCTCTGGCCATTTTTTTGTGTTCATTTGGTCTTCGGGATCAACGTCAATCCCGGCACGTTCCACCAATGAACGGTAAAATTCAGGTTCAATGGCTCCTACGGCAACGTATTTCCCATCAGATGTTTCGTAGGTATCGTAAAAGGGCGCACCGCTATCCAACAGATTCAAGCCGCGTTCTCCCTTCCATGCATGCCCCGCCCACCAACCATAAAATGTTCCCATTAATGCGGCACAACCATCGACCATGGAAGCGTCCACCACCTGCCCCTTTCCTGATTTTTCGCGCTCGAGCAGGGCGCACGCTATCCCGAATGCCAGCATGAGTCCCCCTCCAGCTAAGTCGCCCAGCAAATTCAAGGGGGGAATGGGCCGATCTCCTCGATGCCCGATTGCGTTTAATCCCCCCGAAAGCGCTAGATAATTAATGTCATGACCCGGGGATAAACAAAGTGAACCTTCCCGACCATATCCGGTCAACCGTCCGTAAACCAATTTTGGATTGAGCTTCGCACATTCATCTGGCCCGTATCCCAATCGTTCCATAACGCCGGGCCGAAATCCTTCTATGGTAGCATCGGCTTTTTCAATCAATCTAAAAATTACGTCTTTGCTTTTAGTATTTTTAAGATCCAGAAAAATAGAAATGCGATTACGGAACCATATATTATATTTTGCTTCTCCTAATCTAGATTTTGGGCCTCCTTTTCTTTCGAAACGAATAATTTCGGCACCCATGTCCGCCAACATCTGACCGCAAAAAGGAACTGCCCCAATGCCTCCGAATTCAATTATTTTAATCCCGACTAATGGACCCATCATTTCCCTCGCTTATTCCTCTTTTTTGGAATATTTTGGGGTTATAAAGTTTCTGATTGTTAGAATTTCTGTAAAATTCTTAGGATGGCATAATCAAAATATGATTGGATGTTTTTCTCTACAATGATTTGATGTATTACTCCATTCGGTATCCTGTTCCAGTTAGTGAAGTTAATATAACCCATGTTTTGAATTTTATATTTTTGAGTCCTAAAACCGTCGCTATCGCACAAAAATTATTATTTAGCAAAACGGGCATAGTTTCTGGTCTAAAATCCCCAGAGTATAATTTATTCCATCAAAAATGATGAAACAAAAAGAGCTATTAAAAAATTTATTTTATAAGATAATTCCGTTCGACGATTCTCTTTTTTTTGCATTTTTTAATTTATTTTGCATCTCATCCGAGCCAACGTTTTCTTCTCCTGTAATGTTTAACATCCTTAAAGCTTTTTTTGGTTCCCTGCTCACTGAGTCCGAGATAAAATTCCTTTATATCTTCGTTTTCTTTAAGCCTTGCCGCAGGTCCATCAAGCACTATTCTCCCATTTTCCATAATATATCCATACTCAACCACATCCAAGGCCATTGTGGCATTTTGCTCAACGATAAGCATGGATGTTTTTTCATTGGCCAAAATCAATTTTATAATTTCAAAAATCTCCAGGGTCAGTTGAGGACTAAGTCCCAAGGAGGGTTCATCCAGCAGAAGAAACCGTGGGTGCGCCATTAATCCTGCTCCGATGATCATCATTTGCTGCTCTCCACCCGAAAGATACCCAGCAGTTCTTCGATTGAGGGTTTTAAGCCTTGGGAAATAATTATAGACAATTTCAAGGTCCTTCGAAAGATCTCCTTTCTTTCGACCCGCAAGCAAATTTTCCTCTACAGTCAGATGCCTAAAAATGCGCCTTCCTTCCATAGCCTGATAAATATTCAAATTAACTATATCTTCAGGATCATAACCGTCAATTCTCACACCATCAAGCTCTATGGTTCCATCTGTAATCTCGCCAACTTCGGTCTTTAAAAGTCCACTTATGGCTTTTAGCGTTGTTGTTTTACCTGCGCCGTTGTTTCCAAGCAGGGCAACAGCACTGCGTTCCTTTAACTCTAGAGTCACTCCCCTTAAAACAAGGATTGATTTCTGATATTTGACTTCAATGTTATTGATTTTTAACATTCAATCTCCTTGCATTATTGAATTTGACCAACGTTTCAGCAACACGGAAGCCTGTTACGAGTATTTAGCCCAGATCAAGTGGCCCGATGGATATATTTGTGAAAAATGTGATCACAACGCCTAATAGCAAGCCGTAAACCTGCAAGAGTCGCTCGGCTTGGGCAGCTATCACACGGCTTAGTCCTGGTTGAAAAAACTAAGACGCTGCAACGTTCGCAAGGATCGCGAAAAATTATCGGGCCGTGTCGAGGTCGATGAGTTTTTCATCGGCGGCAAAAAGTCCGGCAAACGGGGTCGCGGGGCTGAAGGCAAAACAATCGTCCTGGTTGCTATTGAAAGATACACTGCTCAAGACCCCGAAACCTTGAATTCTTATTGGCAAATTGGCCGTGTTCGTTTGCAGGTTGCCCTGGACTGTTCAGCCTATTCACTGGAAACCTTTATCAATCACAACGTTGAAACCGGCAGCATGGTCGTCACAGATAAACTCAACAGCCATCGTCCTGCGCTGAACCAGGAATACCATCATATTCAGGTCGAGCCTGCTCGTCAGAAGGACCCTGAATCCGGCCTTTATGGTGTCCATTTGATTGCCTCTTTGGTCAAACGGCAGATCCGCGGTACTTTCCAGGGGCGTCTAGAACCAAAATACCTGCAGAACTACTTGGATGAATATGTCTTCAGGTTCAACCGTCGCAAATCAAAGCCGATTGGCAAGAAATCAATGAGAATCATCCAGCAGGTCATTAGATCATGTAATATCAAAAAGAAAGACATTCGGTTTGATCTTGAGCCGCTCTCAAAATACTTCTCATTTGGGTTTTGTGGATAACCGGGTAAATTTTTAAGTGAGCCCTTAATTGGACATAATAATATGAAACCCGGATCCGGTGTATTGCAATTTGTGGCCACCGGCGGCCCTATTTTCGGCTATTGGCCGCCGATGACCAAAAGATCCTGATGCCCGTTTAATCCGGTATGACATTACTATACTATTTATTTATATTCAGCGGGTCTCATGTCAGGGCAGTTGGACCAATCTGACAGTGGAACGACGTCGCCATTTTCTATCTTCACGATCCGGGCAATTGCAGATGAACGCGTACCTTCAGTGAACATAAAGGGCTGAAGCCCACGGGTGTCATAATTTTTAGTCCCTTCCAGTGTATTATAAACTTCCTGCCCCTCCAATTTGTCCCATCCAACCCTGTCTATTGTCTTGCTCAAAGCATCAATCGCGATGGCATTCACTAAAATGAATCCAGCATATGCCATCGTTATCTGCTCAGGAGGACGACCTTTTTTAATAAAATCATCTACAAAGTGCTTCACGATGGGCCGTTTGGTATCGTAAGGAACCCAAAAAGGCTGTACGCCCACAACACCTTCCATTAACCTGCCGGCAACAGCGGCCCCCCCTCTGTCCATGCCCCAACAGCCCATCCCAAATAAAACTTCTCCGACGAGACCTACGGTCTCTGCGCTTTTCAAAATTACCCTAGGTTGAGTTGCGATGGTCATGGAATAAATGACATCCGGCTTGGTTTTTGCCACTCTTGACATCTGGGTCGTGGCGTCCATATCATGCGGTGGAAAGAATTCTTTTGCTACCACTTCAATTCCTTTTTCCTTCATATATTTTTCAGTTTCCGGGCTGAATATTGAGTGGCCGTAAGAATAGTCGGGATTGACGAAAGCCATTCTAATTGTGCCCTCTTTTTTCCAATTGGTTCTTAGCCAATCAATAAAAAACGCAAACTGATCTTGATACGGTGGCAATATTTGAAAGATCCATCCTTTTGGCCAAATTGTTTTAGGCGTTGGACTGAAACCAAGAACGGGTATTTTATCTTCCTGAAGCCGCTCTTTCAATATTTCCATGTCAGATGATTGATGAAGTATGATAAGCGCAGGTTTGCTTGCTGCTATTTCAGCATATTTTGCAAGCGCTACATCTCGCTTGTTGCTAGTGTCATGCATTACTATTCTGATTTTTACGCCTTTAAGGCCTCCATTTTCATTGAAATATTTTTCGCTGTCAGGCACAGAGTAGGCACCGGCCGCTCCGGTTATGGATGCATAGGGTCCCGTAATATCACCAATATGGTGGATTACAAATTCTTTCGGTGCCTGGTTCTTCTCATAGCTTTGAGCAAAACAAGGTAAAACGACCGAGATCATTACAAGAGCGATTAATTGAAGCTTAAAACTCTTTTTCATTTTAGATCTCCTTTATTGAAGTTTTACGTTTATAGAAACGGCCATTGTCTGAAAGCAATCAATCAGAAAAAGGCCAAAGCCGATAATAAGACTTAAACATCTCCCATCTGTGGGCGATCCCACGTGGCTCAAGGAGTACGAATACGAGAATACCAAGACCGAATAGCAAGGGCTGAAGCGCCGCCTCGGCACCTACACTGATAGCTGGAAAAAGGTTGCCTATCAGCATCGGAAGTACACGCGCCAATTCATCAAGGAACTTCAGGTAAATGACACCAAATATTGCCCCTGTGACGCTCCCCATCCCGCCCGTGATAATCATGCCTAAAAAGAACACAGATTCAATCAGCGTAAAGTTTTCAGCATTGATTGCCCTCATCCAATACGCCCATAAAGCGCCTGCAACCCCTGCAAAAAAGGAGCATAGAAAGAAGGAAAGAAGTTTATAATAAAATAGGTTTACTCCCATTACCTCTGCTGCAAGATCATTATCTCGAATTGCAATAAACGCCCTGCCAATTCCGGAACGAACGATGTTTTTAACAAAAAAAGTCATAAGAGCCGCCAGAGGAATGATCAGATAATACATCTTGAATTGTGAATCTAACCTGTATCCCATAAGTTCTGGAGGAGGAACAACCAAACTGAAAACGCCACCCGTTATATCCACTCTAACATTGTTTATCATCCAGGGTATTATGAACTGGGCAGCCAGTGTCGCCATTGCTAAATAGAACCCCTTAACTCTTAAGGAAGGCAACCCGAATATCAACCCAACACATCCGGCAGAAAGGCCAGAAAGTGGTATTGCAGTCCAGAAAGGAATGCCATAACGTTTGGCTAGTATTCCAGTTGTATAGGCACCTACTGCCATCATAGCCGATTGACCGATTGAAATTTGACCGGTGAATCCTGTTAACAAGCTCAACCCCTGGACTGCAATGATGGTAATACCGATGTGATTGAAAACGACCAAATAATGAGAGCTTGCCATCAAAGGCAAAACTGCAAGAAGACAAAGCCCTGACAGAAGGAGCGCCCAATGTGCCTTTGTTCTTATTATGGCGATATCTTCTGTATATTTAACATCGAAAACGCCCCCTGGTCGCATGTTAAATCCTTTCAATGCGTTTTTGGCCAAAAAGCCCTTCGGGTCTAAAAACTAAAACAATCAAAAGTATTAAATATGGTGTGATTTCTTTGAGAGAAGGATTGATAACCCCGCCGATTAAGTTTTCCAATAGACCAACTACCAATCCGCCGATCAGCGCGCCTAAAAGAGAGTCTAATCCTCCAAAAATGACGGCAGCAAAGGCTTTAAGACCAGCATCAGCAAGCGTTAGATTAAGCGAAAGCTTCAGCCCTAAAAATACGCCGGTTATTACAGCGATCACACCCGCGAAAGCCCATGCTATGGAAAAAATATTTTTAACGCGGATACCCCTCGTCTGGGCAAGTTGATGATCTTCAGCAGTCGCTCTCATATCAAGGCCGGTCTTCGAAAACTTGTAAAATAAAGCAAAGACCAGAAACAAAAGCATCGTCACCGAAAACGTCCACAAAAGTTCGTGTGACCATACTACGCCGGCTAATCGAAAGACACGTCCCGGTAAAAACTCAGGTAAGTTTTTCGTATGTGCTCCCCAAAACAGAAGAGTAGTCCCTTTAATTATGAATGAAACAGCAAAGGTTATAATGATAGCCGAAAGAATGGGCTGTCCAATCAGTGGTCTAATGGCAATACGCTCAATAGCCATCCCGATGAGTGCACCTCCAACACTGGCTACGATAATGGCAAGCAAAGGTGGCATTCCGATCTTGATGAGCTGAAAGGTAATAAACCCACCGATCATTAACATATCTCCAACTGCGAAATTAATGATTTTTGTTGCCTTGAATATGACAACAATTCCAGCAGCAATAAGTGCGTAAATGCCGCCGATCATCAAACCATTGATAAAGAATTGACAAAAAAGTTGAAAATCTGGCATTAGCGGTTCTCCACTTTAACTACCCTAACAATGCTTTGCAAATATCCCTTTCGACCGTCTTGATAAGTCACCGGCATCGACACTTTAATCTGTTCTTTGTTTCCGTAGCAGGCAGCGATAAGTTCATCGAAACGTTTTTCAACGAAGGATCTCCTCAACTTTCGGGTTCTTGTCATCTCGGCTTCGTCCGGATCAAATTCCTTATACATGTTGACGAATTTTTTTATACGGGAGTGGTCGGGTAAGACGGTATTAATTTTTTTTATCTCTTTTTTAATCAGGTCGAGGACTTCGATTTTTTGGGATAAATCAGTGAATGTAGTATACGCTATTCTATTATTCTCTGCCCATTTGCCGACGTTATCCAGGTCGATATTTATAAGTGCGCTAACAAACATTTTATCATCACCGCCAATTACAACTGCGTCTCTTATGTATGGACTGAAGCGTAGTCTGATTTCCAAAAATTGCGGTGAGAATTTTTGCCCACCTGCCAGCTCTTTGAGATCATCCATCCTATCAATGACAATTAAATGTTCAATTTCGTCCAGGTAACCAAAATCGCCTGTTTTAAACCAACCATTGTCGATTTTTTCCCGGGAGGCCTTATCGTTTTTATAGTAGCCCCTATACATGAATGGATTTTTTACTAGAATTTCCCCATCATCTGATATTCTAACCTGCACCCATGGCAGAACTTTGCCAGAGGTCTCGGGTCTAATTTCTCCAATCCTAGGAGAGGAAGTAATACCGATTTCCGTAGAACCATAATATAGTCGAATATCGATCCCTATTGCTTGAAAGAATTTTATTATATCGGGGCTTAAGGCACCGCCTGCCGAATAAACTATTTTTATTCGTTTTAGTCCGAGCTTATCCTTTAATGGTCGAAAAAGCGCCAAGTATGCGATACCGTTTAAAAATTTCCACAACAAAATCTTAAGCGAAAGAGATGTATTTTTTATCTCACTCCACTTGTATCCAACTTGCATGCATGCACGATAAGTAATACGTTTTAAAAAAGTTGCGTCTTGTATCCTTGTTTGAATCATTCTATTAATATTTTCCCAGTACCTAGCACCATAGAATAGAAGTTGAGGACTAATTTCTCTCATGTCGCTAAAAACCGTTTCCGGTTCCTCTGGAAAATTGACGGTCAGTCCCGCAAGGAGTGAACCTGCGATACCGATCCCTTGTTCGGTTGCCCATGCAGGTGGTATGAAGGAAACATATTCATAGTTTTTGTTTTTCCATCCATCAAAATCGCTCCAACGGCCCATTACTTCGACAAGCCAGTTATGATCAAGCAAAGCGCCCTTTGGAAGTCCTGTTGTCCCTGAAGTATAGCAAATAACGGCGATGTCTTCCTTGGTGCCTTTCGCCACATTATCGCCGAAGAGATCATTGTTTTGTTCCGCCATTGATTTACCGATTTCTATCATTTCGTTGAATGAAATTAACATTGGATCGTTGTAACTCCAGAGTCCTTTATCTTCCCAATAAATAATTTTCGTCAACAAAGGCAATTCGGACCTTATTTGCAGGAATTTATCAACTTGCTCCTGATCATGGGCACCGGCAAACCTGGAGTCGGAATGTTCGGCATAATACTTCACCTCAGAAGGTGTACAATCAGTGAAAATACCGACGGCAATACCCCCGGCGCTTTGCGCCGCCAATTCCAAAAAGTACCATTCAGGCGAATTTTCTCCCAATATGGATATCTTGTCTCCCTTTTTCATCCCTAGACTGACAAGCCCCAGGGACAGATACTTGACGCACAAAAAATAATCTTCCCAGGTATATGATTTCCATATACCGCGATCCTTTTTTCTTAGGGCTACTTTTGAATTGCCATATTTTGCATAATTTTCCCTGAGAAGCTTTGGCAAGGTATCGGACACCATGTTTTTTCCTTTTAGCAAGACTTTTTACCTAAATAGGCTTCGATAACTTCTTCATTAACCTTTATTTCATCAGGGGTACCCTCTGCTATGATTTCTCCGAAATCCATGACAATTAAACGCTTGCACAAGTCCATGACGACCCCCATGTCGTGTTCAACCAATATGATTCCGGTACCTTTCAATTCTAAAATATCCAGAATGAACCTCGCCATATCTTCTTTTTCTTCGACGTTCATACCTGCCATAGGTTCATCAAGTAATAGCAACTTTGGTTCCAAAGCCAATGCACGCCCAAGGTCAACGATTTTTTGATGACCATATGGCAATGTACCCACGAATTTTTTGCGAAGGGGAGCCAAATCTAAAAAGTCGATTATATCCTCAATTTTTTCTCTGTGGGCCAATTCCATTCGTCGGTTCGGTCCAAAGAATATGGCAGATTTGATGACATTATGATTTAGATAGATGTGCCGAGCGGCCATAAGGTTATCAAGAACCGTCATCCCGGCGAATAGCTGTATGTTTTGAAAAGTTCTTGAAATACCCAGTGCGGGTCTTCGATGAGCTGGCAGCAATGTTATTTCATTATCTTCAAAAATGATTCTACCAACTTGTGGTTTGTAAAACCCGCTTATAGAATTTAAAATGCTAGTTTTACCTGCACCGTTCGGACCAATAATCCCGTATATCTCTCCAAATCTCGTTACAAAGCTTAACTCGTTGAGGGCGCTAACACCGCCAAAACGAAGGCATAAATTTTCAACTATTAACTGAGACTCCCGACCATGCGTCAATTTTTTGTCCTTCATTTCAACCTCTACTTTGCATATCTACAAACCACCTCCGACCGTTATAATTTGGCCGGTTATATATTTCATTTCATCTTCAACAAGAAAAGACAGGGTATTGAGAATTTCATCGATTTTGCCAATGTAACCCATAGGTATTTTATCTAATGCTTTTGTCACAAGCTTTTCATTTAAAGAAAAAGATCGCCCACCTATGATGAAGCCTGGCATTATGCAATTGACACTGATTCTGAAGGGCGCTAGTATTTTAGATTGTCGTTTCGTCAATGCAGCCGCAGTATCTTTTGATAATTCATAGTGTATGGAATCTACAAATATGTCCCAAGCGCAAGGGCCAACATAGACAATCCGTCCAAAGGCTTTTTTTTCGCGAGCTTCATTCACTAACAGTGGCTCTATATCGATAGCATTAAAGATTTGACTCCTGCATTTTGCCTTCGCCGTATAATCGTCATTAATGCTCCCACCATAATTGAAGCTGCTGGGCAAACAATACACTAAATAGTCAAAAGGGCCATCCGATTCGATAATCTTTTCTAAAACACATTCTGTGAGGGGACCATGATCCAGCGCAGAGTAGCAACTGGAACCACTTGCAACATCTCTAAATATGGTATCATCTTTATTCCTATGCAAATCATCATCATAAAATGACACTTCCGATTGATTTGAAATCAAAAAAGAAGCGATCTCCGCTCCAAACATGGAAGAGGAGTTCACAACCAAAACTTTCTTTCCTTTCAATCTTCCATTGCTCTCTTTTTGTTTAAAACGGCTCTCCTTTTTTGATAATCCATCAATAACTAAATCTATAACGATAGATTCCATTTCTTGCCGGCTTGTGTTCTTTCGGAGATCCCAAGCTTTGAGTGCCCAGGCATCCACCATAATCGAAATTAAATTCGAAACGATTCTGGGGTTGCAATCCTTCAGTCTTTTCTGGGCATTGCCTTCCTCTAATATATCTTCGATTTCAGAAAGATATTCTCTTTCCTTGTGAAGGACCATTTTTAGAAAATCTTTACTGAGAATGTGGCTCTCTCGATACATCACAAGGACCGCGTCTGAAAAATCGGAAACGAGATCGAATCTTTTCTCTATTACCTGGCGAAGCTTTTCCAATGGATTTGTTTTATCCTTAATTTCACCAAAAGTGTTTTCTCTATACTCTTCGATTTTTTCAGCCAAATACTCGTGGATGAGATAAAAGATATCCTCTTTAGAACCGACATACTTATAAATGCTGCCGTGGCTGACACCTAAATCTTTTGCAAGGTCTTCCAATGTTGTTTTATGAAAGCCTTTCTTCACAAAAAGTTTTATCGCCGAATGAACAATTTGTTCGCGGCGTGTTTTTACGAGTTCCTTGTTATTAATAGAAGTTGATATTTCCATGTAGAACAGATCCAAGCAGGTTAATAATTAAAGAAAAAATGGTTCGTCCGCTACCGTTTTCGGGACCAAGTCTGGGATACAAAGAATGGTGTCCCATTTACTTCTTTTAAATAAGGTTCCGCCTTCTGATATAATTGGATATTTATCTCGCAACTTCTGTGTGCACATTTAACTCTTAAACCTTCGGCTCCGTACATCGTTATGATGGGAGCCTCGTTTTTTCGGAAGTTTTGAGACGAGCTCGTGATCCGTTTCTATGCCGGCAAATCTTCTTGCAATGGCCTTATAACGATCCCAGTCCGCATAGGCGTACAACATCATTTTTTGGGCCGCTAAAGAGCCCTCTGCGTGAATCGTTATATTGCCATTGAAATATCCGCAGAGATGCTGTGCGAGCATAAAAACCCGCATCCTGTCATCCGCTGTCAATTTATCATTGATACCCAGATATTTTCGCACATAACTGCTTGTCGCCGGATTATCCAACTCAGCCAAGGACGGAAGCGTTGATAGGAGGCCCCCGGCTATATCAGTGAGGTGTTTTTCCGCCTCGTGGTAATTGCTGGCATAGAAGTGTTTGGCCACATTGGAATAAACTGTGTTGGGGTAGGCTGTACCGGATTCATCATATTCGCAATTTTCAACGGCTGCCTTACCCAAAGCATCCGTCCCTTCAACCCACATTACCAGCCAGGCTAGCTTTTCCCGAATATGGGGAACTTTCTCCAGACCGTTATACTCGGCAAGCAAACCAGCACATCCAATGAAACCCTCGAGTTCGACGTATTTGTAAGTATCTGCGCTCAATCGGTGATAGGTGGCAAAGCAGTAAGGCATCTGATGGGCATATTCCCATTCTCCTGCCAGAAACACTCTATCTGTAGGAACAAAAACATTATCGAACACCAAAAGCGGATGTTGTCCATCCCCGGCATTGCCGATCATTTTTAAACCTTTTGCATTTGCAGGCACCGCACACGCTACGGCATAATCGGAATCATTTTTTCCCATGGCACGGCAGGGAAGCACGATAATCTCATTTACCACAGGCGCGTGGCTAATATGGGCTTTTGCACCATTAATGACGATACCATCATTCCCTTTGCTTACAATTCTTAGGTAATAATCTTGATGTCCCTGCTGCTGGTGTGGATGAAGGCTTCTGTTTCCTTTCACATCCGTCATGGCAACAGCAACCGCGGCGTCAGTATCAATGCAGTGCTGACGAAATTTGGCCACTCTATCGGAATACTCAGTTCCTATTTTGCGGTCGATACGTTTGCAAGCCAGGGTGACTCCATTCAGACCATCTATCCCAGTGAACTTCGCTCCACCCGGAGCACCTTGGGCGCGCGTAGTCATCTGGATAAGGGCTCGTCTTCGAATTAAATCTTCTTTTGTTCGTGGTGAAACGAACGTAAAATGGACTCGTTCACCATTGGGTAGTGGCTCAGTAAATAGCTTCTGGTAGCGAGGGTCCAATGCCATTTCGTAATCTGCAGCCGCATATTCCGCCAGATCCTTTAAAACCCGGTCCGTGGTAACATCTTCAACTTTTTTACCATCCAAATAGATTTCCCGGTCGTCTCTGATGCTTTCAAGAAATTGTTCTGGTGTCTTCAGTGCCATTTTTTTAATCCTCCTTTGATTTACTCATTTGAATTATTGTAAGTGAAAAACGGTCTTCAAATTCCAATACCGCCATCTACACTGTAAATGGAACCGGTGACATGATCTCCCTTGCAAACCAAAAAAGCGACCGCTTCAGCGACTTCCGCAGCCTCACAAGCTCTGCCCATGGGGATATTGGCCTTGATCGTCTCGATATTACTGGGTGAAAGGGCTTGCACCATCTCTGTTACGACGAACCCCGGATTGACTGCGTTTACGGTTATCCCGTTCAGGCCCAGTTCGCGAGCCATCGATTTTGTCAAACCGATCAATCCAGCCTTTGCAGCCGAATACGCGCCATCGCCGGGATAGCCTCGCAGCCCCACAGGCGACGCAATGTTAACAATGCGGCCCCACCCACTGTCAATCATATCCGGTACGACCAGGTGACAGCAATTGTAGGCGCCGTATAGAGAAGATCGTATAACAACATCCCAATCCTCTGGCGCCAGCTTATGAATTTTGGCACCCCGATGTATCGCCGCATTATTAATTAACACTTCAATTTTGCCGAAACTTTCTCGGCCTTGCCACACCATCCTTTCAACTTCACTATAATCGGAGACGTCAGCGGCTATGGCGATTGCTCTCGCCCCTTTCATCTGGATGAGAGAGACAACTTCTTCTGCATCCTTTTTCCGGGAGTGGTAGTTCACGATTATGTCCATGCCCTCTTCGGCAAGACGTAAGGCAAAGGCTCTTCCGATGCCACGTGAAGAACCCGTTATCAAAGCTGTTTTTCCTCTGAGATCCATTTTATCACTCCTTTTGTAGCCCCTGGAATAATTACAATGACTGGGCAAAAGATGTGAACCACCTCGGCAAAACTTAACTTTCCGTAATACTAAATAGATTTTTGAGATTCCTCCGTACCTATATGTTCGTTTATTTCACTTTAGAATTAAGGAAATCGTTTTTCACTTCACGGTCAATACAGGGCAATGGGCTTTGAGGATAATATACTGCGCGGTAGATCCCATGATGAGTTTTTGGGCTCTGGATTTTTTCTCCACTCCGACAACGATTAGGTCCACTTTGTTGTCTCGGGCAAAAAGCACCACATCCTCACCGGGTGTAAGCCCTCGCGCCGTTTCTTGTATCTCGCATGATATTCCCTTATCGCTCATTCTTTTGTGTGCCTCGTTTAAAAGCGCCTGGGTCTGCTGTATGTCGTGGATGGTTTCCTTTTTACCACCCGCCATGGACAAGATGATGATCACATGTCCGTCTAATTGGCGAGATAAGCTCCCAGCTAACTTGAGAGCGTTATCGGATACAGAAGACCCGGTGTATGCCACCAATATCTTAGGATTAATCAAAATTTAGCTCCAGAGCGAATAGATTTGGCAGGAAAAAATGACTGGTCACCACAATAATGAATAACCAGTCACCCTAAATTTTTAAAAACACATATGCACTATATTTGTCAAGAAATTTTTCGTCAGCACCACAACAACGTGTGTCAATAGGAATGAAAAGTTCGTCATTTATGGGAATATAAAAGTGTACCAGACACCCGAATAATAAGCCCTTCTGGGCAGGGTCGACGGCAGGTCGGGTTTTTTTCATACCGGTTGGAGCCAACTGGAAAAACAGGTATGCATATCCAAAAAATGCTACAACGGTCAACTGGGAACCAGCTCGGCATACATGGCCCGGGAAAAACCCAACACTAAAAGAAACAGATACACCGTGGTGGTGCCGGCAGGTTCGGTGACCTGAAAATCGGCCCAATCCATCTGGCCCTGCAGGCCCGGAACGGTCTCTAAACGGTTGAAGGCTTGATGCCGGTAGCGTTCTTTGACTTTGCGCACATGGTTTTTGACGGTGTCGTAGCTGCTGGCATAGCCCAGGTTTTGAATCTGATGATAGATCCAACTGGCCCGGTAGTTGTCCTGCTGCAGCCACTCATCGATCATCTGCAAATAGGGGGTTAAAATGGATTATTTGCGTTTGCACTTGTTGTACCTGGGGAGGGTGGACTTGGGTGACGTACCTTGTCACCGTGTTGCGGTGAATGCCGAGTTTGTCGGATATTTTCCTCAAGCACAACCCTTGACGATGCGTGGTAATACGTCTCCGAATGCATGATCAAATAGGTGGAGTTGGCGCATGATTGCAGACTATGATTAGGGCATATCACCGCTATGATAAGGTCTCGAGCAACTGTCACCTATGAATATGTTCCGATCAGAAAACATTAGTTGCTGGATTAGGGCGCTTCGGTGGATTGGCAAGAGGCTGCGAATGAACTGTGTGCCATTCAGGCCTATCGTATAAAAATGGCTCCCAGGACCCACAGTGCAGCACCACTATGCTAATGCCCGCTTTTACTCAAAATAGGTTAGATAGGAGCTCAGTGCGGTAATACCGAACGCAGGAATCAGTGCATGGCACCGAATGAAAGGGCGGTCTCTAAAGCAATCGCATATATGATTTTGATAATTATGACAAAAAATGAAAAATGCAGAAATTAAGCAGCACTCTATAACTTGCTAATATTTTTAATCATTTAAATTTTTTTGGTAAAATATGTAAAACCATTTGACAATGAGAAAGTTTATTAATAAAAAATAAACAAACGTTTGTTTTTTTTAAATGGCTTAGTTACCTCGTTACCTCTTACTAATTTTCTTTATAAATTTTTAATAAAACTAGACCTTCCGAATTAAAAGTAATGAAAAGTAAAGAGATAAAGCGTTAGTCTATTGTTATAATAATAGCAAAATTCCATTAAAACTCCGGAACATAAAAGTCATAAGTAATGCAGTATATGGATATCGAAAAAGTTCGATCTACTGGTGTTCGCAATGTAAGCTTATAAAGCGCTCTATTATTTTAATGAACTCGAAATTTGTCTTCTATTTTGTATTTTTATAATGTTTAAAAATAATTTTGAGTCTTTTTTATTCAACAATCACAACGGAATTAGCAGTTTTTTTTACAGTTTAAGATTAATAGGAGACGGAATAGATAGATATAAAGATTTAAACCCGTTGTGAAATAAAATTAAATAAGAAATCCCATCAGGAGGTTATAATGGCAAAAGCGCCGAAAGATGATATTTTTACTAAAAAGACATTTGAAACACTGTCTGGTATTCCATTAAAGGAAATATACGGACCAGAAGATGTATCTAATAATTCAAAGATCCAACAAATAGAAGATGCCGGTCAGCCTCCTTTTTTGAGGGGTGCTTATAAGGGAATGTATAGAGTACAACCATGGCGAATTTTTATTCTCACTGGAGCGGGAGATATAGAAGAAGCTAGAAATCGTGTTGCGTATTCTTTGGAACAAGGAGAAACTGGATTTTTGGCTGAATGTGATATGTCAACATGGCTAATGTATGATGTGGATCATCCAGATGTCGTGGCACGAAAAAAAGATGTGGGATGGTACGGTGCACCAGTAATGTCTTTAAAAGATTATAAAAATTATTGGGGTAATTTGCCTATAGGTGACGTTTACTGTCATACTGGTGGGGTTTTACCACAAATGACGCCGTTTTTTATAAGTTGTTTTCTTGCATTGTTAGATGAACGAAAAATACCAATAGAAAAAGTTAATAGCACGGGACAAGGAGATTTTTTTATATCATACTTAAGCATGCTTCATCCTTCTTTAATTCCACCCTCTGCTGGGTTAAAGCTGAACTGTGACGCAATAGAATACACTGTGCGAAATGCCCCCAGCATAACGCCAATTTCAATGGCAGGAAATAATATACGAGAATGTGGCGCAAATTCCTACCAAGAAATGGCAGCTATTTTAAGCTGCGCTGTAGATCACATTGAGCATATGCTATCCAGAGGCAATCTAACAATAGATGATTTCGCTTATGCAATAGGAGGTATCAATTTATCGACAGGGAGTGATTTTTTTGAAGATATTTGTAAAATACGTGCGATGAGAAGGATGTGGTACAAATTACTCTCAGAACGATATAATGCAAAAAGTTCAAAATCCCTGAGACTTAGGGTTCACGCGATACCTTTGGGATCTATATATACGTTTCAACAACCTCTTAATAATATAGTTAGAGGAACTTATACCGTTCTATCTGCAATACTAGGAGGGTCTCAATCAATTGGAACTCCCTCATTCGACGAAGCAATTTGTACCCCAACAAAATTGGCCCATACAACAGCTTTGCGAACTCAACAAATTCTTATGTATGAAAGTGGTGTAACTAATGTGGTCGATCCCTTGGGCGGATCTTTTTTTATTGAAGCATTAACTGATGAAATTGAGAAAAAAGCCTGGGATTATATGAAAGAAATAGAGAATAATGGGGGTTTCATCAAAAGCATTGAATCAGGATGGCTGCACAATGAAATTTCAAATGAATCATTGAAAAATATAAAGGCCATAAATGAAGGAGAGAGAAAAATAGTAGGCGTAAATTGCTTTGAAGTTGAAGAAGAACCATATCAATTTGAACCTTACAAACCGAATCCCCGAACTTGGGAAATTGCGATGAAAGCGCTTCAAGAATTAAGAGAAAAAAGAAATACTAAAAAAGTTGAAAAAGCTAAAAAAAATCTTTTTAAAGTACTTAAAGAAAGCGAAAATTCTATGAAAGCAACCATAGAAGCTGTTAAAAGTGATGTAACTATTGGCGAAATCGGCGAAATATATAGAACCGTTTACGGTTGTTGGGATGCTCCTAAAATTATAGGTTTATAAATAATGTTAGTTGTATTTCTTTACCAAAAGGAAATATGAAATGGAAAAAAAAATAAGAATTATAATTGGAAAAACTGGAATTGATGGTCATTGGAGAGGTGTACAAAGTGTTTCTACTGCTCTAAAGAATGCAGGTGTAGAAGTCATATATTTAGGAGCAACGACCGCTCAAACGATTTCGAAAGCTGCATTGGAAGAGGATGTGGATGTTATAGGACTTAATATTGGTGCAAGTTATGAACAAGTAGAAAAATTAATGACTATAATTAAGGAAAATAAAATAGATAATATATTAGTAGTAGTGGGTGGAACAATACCGAGAACAGATATTCAATTATTAAAAAATATGGGGGTTAATGGAGTATTTCCTCCTGGTTCAAAATTAAGCGATATCGTACAATTTATAAAAAGCAATGTTGAGCGAAAATAGCAGTGCAACAAATATCATATTTTGAACAATAATTTAAATATTTATGATTTAAGAATTGGTTGTTAGATAAATTAAAAATATTAAAAAATGTTATGAGGATAGATAACTGATAAAAAGGATAATGTGAGTGTATGTCTATAAAAAATGTCATTAAGGAAAAATATAAAAAAGATAATAATACCTGTAAAACTAATAAAGGCCAAAATGAAATTATCGATGTCGCAAGCGATTTATTTTCGAAAAAGGGTTATCATGGAACAAGTATGCGGGCAATTTCAGATATCTCGAAAATCAATTTAGCTTATATTTATAAACACGTTTCGTCCAAAAATGAAATCCTTTATTTGTTTTATAAAAACTTATACGATAATTGGAGTACAGTTTTTAACCCGATACCGTTAGAAAAAAATGAAAGTCCTGCAAAGAAAATTCATCGGTTAATCAGATCAATATTAGAACTAAACCAATCCCAGAAAAATAAAATCCTAACAATGTACACAGAAAGCAGGCATTTAGGCAAAGAATATTTAAAAGAAGTTCTTTCATTAGAGCTTAAAATGGTAGAAAAAATACAATCAATTATAGAAGAAGGTATAAAAACGAAAATTTTTAAAGTAGAGGATAGTTACATTGCAGCAAATCTCATACAGTATTTATTGGTATTCGATTCCTTAAGAGGTTGGACGCTTAAAGGTCATATTAACAAACAAACCTTCGCTGATAATTTGGAATTATATATTTTGAGGCTACTAGGTTATAAAGGTGACATAAAAAAATTATGATATTAATTTATAAAAAAAATATTTTTACTACAAGCCATCTCAAAAAAGACGAAGTAGAATCATGGAACATCCAAGCTGGACCATACCAAGGAAATTATCAGCGTGATATTCGTATCGAACCACAATTCGCCTGAAGTTTTGAAGCCAGGCAA